>TARA_R110002033_G_scaffold170433_3_pt1 | contig 88019 bp, 80 predicted proteins | sample TARA_R110002033 | Tara Oceans TARA_R110002033 (sample SAMEA4397051) | marine metagenome | biome: Polar Biome; feature: [SRF] surface water layer (ENVO:00010504); material: water (ENVO:00002006), including particulate matter (ENVO:01000060) such as... | depth 5 m | reverse complement strand
GTATTTTGAAAATTATAGACTTGTGCCACGGTTACTATTGTTAGCCACAGTTATTTTTTCCACATTTTGATTTTAATTACCTTTTTATGAAATGCATAGAGCATTATTGTATCTCTATCAATTCCTTTAATAATCCGAGGTAAGGCAAATTCTTGGAACAGTATATCAAATCCGTTATGATTGGTCCTCATAAACTTATTACTACTCCCCATTACCAATTGGGAATCAAATAATACTCTACCCGATTGAAAAGTAATGGTCGAAATCTGCGGGCCACCATAATCCGCATCAAATGTCAATCCTTCTAATTTGATTTTGTTTGGTTCCTTATTTTTCAAGGTATCGTTAAGTTTTTTTAGAATATAGGAAATATTTTCGTGCCTAGTTATCAAGCTGTCATTTGTTATCGCTAAAACAGATAACTTAGTAGTGTCATTAAATATGAGTTTTTGGTTTTCTAGTTTATATGTCCCATTTGATTTTTCGTAATGTAGTGGACCAAAACTAAAATTATCCGATTCATAAAATCCATTATCAAAGGTGATAATTTCACTGAAAATTGGAAATGAACTTTCTGAATCCGTATAGGACAAAACCCAAGTCCCGTCAATTTTTTGATTGGAGCAAGCCAAGAATGTTAGGCTGAATATGGATATTATGAAAATCTTTTTTTTCAAATTTGTGCTAACGGTTTGGCTATAATTTCGGCGTGGAAAGGACGCGAGTACTTTCCACCGTAATAAAGCTTGTTGGAATAAATATAGTTAAATTTTAATAATTCAGCCACGCTGAATTATAGCCGTTGTTACCTACAGTTTTTATTATTTTATTCAACCAAGATTTCTTTTCCACTTAAATTGGCTTTTCGTTATTTTTAATCAAACACCAAACTTCATCAGTAATCATAGGTTTTAGTTTTTCGATTGTAGCTTCCATATCGGTTTGTATTGTTTTTGAATATTTTCCTGTATTCAAAATACAATAACTGTCTACAATTTGACCAATAATACTCCATTCACGTGCTGATATTTTCTTTAAATCGTTTTTTGCTCCTGTTCTAAAATCCGCCATTACATCGTATTCTCCGTTGTATTTTATGTAAATCTTATATTTATCAATTCCGATTATTTTATTTATTTTTTCAGTCGCTTCTTTCAATTTCTCCGAATTAAACCCTTTGACCAATTCAGTCGAAATCAAATATTTTTTTATTCCGCTTTCCAATCCATTTAGTGATTTGTCATCGTCGATAATCAGAAAATCAGTTATTTTAAATTCCGTTATAAATTTTAATACTTCTTCTTTTCTGTTTTTACAGTCAGCGTATTCTGGCAAAAATCCAATTATGTCTTTTTTTATTCCACGATTTTTAAAAATCAGATTGAACTCAGTCAAAGTTTTTGCTGTTCGTCTGGTTGAACTCAACCAAATGTCAAATTCCGAAAGAGAGAGAAGTTGGTTTAAGTTTTCAACACAAGATTCATTAAAATCAGAATATCCATCCGAGTGAATTCGGTCGGCTTTCCACGATGGATTTGTTATTAAAACACCATCTAAATCTAATATCAAAAGTTTGTTATTTCTCAAATTCTGACTAACGTTTTTTTAAATTACTGATTACTAAGTATTTGTAATATTTAAATCTTCTATAGTCAACTCAAATTTATCGATTTGTTTTTTAATTCTTTTTACGATTCCAAGTTTTCTTTTTTGGTCCAGAAATAAATAACCTTCAGGATTTATGTAAGGAACCCCTTTAACGGCCATATTCCAAATTATGACAGCAAGTTTTCTAGCTGTGGCACTAATAGCCGACACTCTTCCTTTTCTAAAATTTATACGATGAAAAAAGTCTCTAAGCGGTGTTGGGTCTTTTAAATTTCCGATAGCATTGGCTGCATTTCTGAGTGCGATTTTAAGTCGATTGCTTCCTCTTGGGACTCTGCTGGATAAGACTTTTCCACCACTTATTTTGTTGTTTGGAGCAAGTCTAAGCCAAGAAGTGAAGTGTTTCGCTGTAGGGAATTTTTTTATTCCCTCCATTCCAATTTCACTCATTAAAGCCAAAACTGTGGAGTAGCTCATGCCTTCAATAGCAAGCAAGTCTGTACCTTCGAACATTTGATAAGATTTGAGGTTTAGATCAATATTTTTTGGTGTGTTTTTATTGATTCTTTTATGCGGTTTAGCATCAATGTGATGTTGTTTTTTGTTCTCATCCTCATCAATGATTTCATTTAGTTTTTTATCAATTTCTATATCGCATAGAGCTATTTTATCTTTTAGATAATCATAAGTATCTAATTCTTGTTGTAATGCAAATAAATAATCTTTTCGATCATTGGAGTGCAATGCTTTGGCTATTTCTTGTTCTGATTTTCTGCAGTTTCCGTGTCGCAATGCTGCTAATTTTTGGGGATTTGTTTCTCCATTGCATATGGCTCTAATGATCGCAAGTCCCGTAAGTCCGCATACATCTTTAACTACCACATCTAAACGTAGATTTAAAAGGCGAAGGTACTTCTGCATTTTCTTAGCAGTAGACGCGCTGGAATGGATTAGATTAGCCCTGTGTCTGCAATAGGTTCTTAATTGCTCAGTTTTTTCATCAGGTAGAAAACTACTGGTCAAAAGGCCTAATGAATGTAGCTTTTGAATCCATTGACAATCCTTTATATCGGTCTTTTTTCCTTTGATGTTCTTTGTGAATTTACCATTGCATAAAATAACGTTAAAACCTTTTGAGATTAAAACAGCATATAGGTTTTGCCAATACGTCCCAGTGCTTTCCATGGCAATAGTCTTGATGTTTTTTTCCAAAAGCCAATCTGCCATGGCAAAGAGGTCCTCATTATACACGCCATATTCACGTATATCTTGTTCTTGCTGCCCTATAGCCACCCAATGAGAGCGACTGCCTATATCAATCCCAGCGGCCTTTGGATTGATGATTTCCATTGAAATAGCTTCTTGTTCCATTACCTAGTATTTTAGTTAATTAAGCTCTGAGGAAATGTGCTTTTGGCAGAGTAAATATTCTGATCGGGGTCTCCGGTAATTCAGAGCCTCCATTGAAGTAATCGCAAACATTTCAACCAGGATTGCACCCGTGCTTTTAAGCAACAGTTTGAAAATCGGCCTTGCAAAGAGCTATAATACTAATTTACGAAAAGTAGTGTATTCTCGTTAGCCTGGGTAGTAAATGGTGTGGTATATGGGGGATGTTCGTTAAGGCACATAGTTTACACAAGTTAAAGATTAGGGTTTACACTAAATTAGTTTCTAACCTTGTTGCTTGTTGTTTATTTCTTTTTTTCGTAATAGTGATTCAAGTCAGAATTGAGTATGATTTTAGGTTTTTCAAAAATCTTATTGCTGAAGTATGTATAATATCCAGCTTTCCCCATTTCATATTCGTAATGTAATTCAATTTCAGAGTTCAGTATTCCATAATTCACGTTATAAGTTCCATTCCCAAAAAAATCGCTTGAAAATGTTCCATTAGATTTTAAAATAAGAGTGTCCGCTTTATGTGGCGATTCTACACAACATGATTTACTTCCGTAATTTGTGTTTGCATAAACTCCGACAACGCTATTTTTGGTCATAGGAAAATCACATCGTAAAACTAAAATTCCGATGAAGAAAATGATTCCAAATCCGATGATTATTCGTTTCATTTTGGATTAGGTTTAAAAATCAAAATCAAAAAAGTTGTAATAAAAATCAATAACGGTATTTGAAAAGCCAAATAGTTAAATTTCTCAATGGGTATTTCCGTTAACCGTCTAACTATTGGTGTAAGCATTGACCCGAAAATTAATACTCTTAATACTCTATTATTATAATATTTGGTAAATACTGAAATTAGTCCAATCAAGCCAATAACTGCAAATATTTGGTCGTTATTACCGAATTCAAAACTTGTCCAAAACAGCCATACTACAAATGGAATTCCAATCATCTGTCCCATTAAAATTATGAGAGAATATGACGTCAAAGAGATAGTTTTTATGATGTTTTCGAATTTCAATTTTGAGGTTTTTCTTAAATTGGTTACAACGATAGGTGTATGATTTGTGGCCCTTATTCATATCAGCTGCTTTGGGCCATAAATTATACAGCGTGTTGTGTGCCGTTTTATTTTAATTTTTACTTTTCTAAAATTAGGAATAAAAAAGGTAACCGTTTAAAATACCGAACCTAATAAAGCCATTTTCTTTTAAGATTACCCATACTTATGTTTTTATGTAGAAGCATGAAACGTTAGTATGGGAAACAACATAAATCGACCTCCTGTTTTGTTATAAATCCATTATTATTTGACTTTCTAAATTTTTTTAACGTCCTTATTACAAGTATTTTAACGTGATAACGTTTAGAAAGTACTCTTTCTACGCCATCAAGCGCAATACTTGAGTTATAATTCCATCCTAAAGGCTGTAATTTATAACTAACAAAACAGGAGATCTCCTATTTCTTTATTCATAAACCTTTTCACATAAACCTTAAAAAAAATGTCCTAGCGGTATTGCAAATGGCATCACAACATGGGTATATATTTCAGTTGTTTTAGTAGAACTATGACCTAACAAAAGTTGAATATGTCTAATATCTGTTCCATTTTCTAAAAGATGTGTCGCAAAACTATGTCTTAATATATGAGGTGTAACCTTCTTTGATATACCAGCTTTTAGTGCTGCATTTGCAACAATAATTAGCACACTAGAAGCACTATACTTAGCTCCGTTTGGGCCTTCAAAAAGGTGTTTTTTAGGACGATATTCTTTATAATAAATTTGTAAATCTTTTAAAATAATTGGACTTAACAAAGAAATTCGGTCTTTATTACCTTTAGCATTCTTAATTTTTACAACCATTCTTTTACTATCTATGTCAGTGACATTAAGATTCAATAACTCTCCTCTTCGAAGCCCTGATGAGTATAGAAGTCCTATAATACATTTGTGTTTTATGTTATTGGTGTTATTCATGATTTTAACAATTTCTTCTTTAGATAAAACTTCAGGTAATTGTTTTTCTTTTCTAGGTCGTTCAATTGCATAAAACCTATTCGGCATTTCATGTACAATTTCGTAAAAGAATTTTATACTATTTACCGCCATATTTACATAGGAGTTTGATTTTCCTTCCTGAATAAGCTTTTGTAAATATTTTCTAACATCTATTTCATTAAGCGCAAGGGGATCAGTCTTATAATAATAATTTATAAAAGCTTCAAAGCATGAAACATAGTTGCGGACAGTATTATCAGAATATCTTTTTAGCTCAAGCTTTAGTAAGTACTCTTCAGGGCAAGGCTTGAAACCATCTTTTGGTTTTCTATTTCTGTAACGTTCCAAATTAAGGATTGGATTATCAGCATTGATAATTTTTTCAGAAAAGAAAAAGTTGCCATTTACCCATGCCACACCTTGGAAAGTCTTGAAAATTAATTCGAGGTTGTTTTTATTGTTTGGCACATAATACATTACAAATTTTTGACTCCAAGAGATATGAGGTAAAGTGTCAACAAGAGCTTGAATAACCTTGTTTGTGCTAAATTGAAGACCAATAAATTTTTTTTGATCAATAAGAAGGTGTTTCAAGGTTATGCTTTTTTGTAGTTCCATGATTTTTTTTTCTAAAATAATGGATACTAATGACTTAATCGTACCTTAATCGAATAATGTTCGCATAGACATTCACTTAATATTTTTTTGAAATGAGAATACAACTAAATTGTAAGCATTGTAACAAAGAACTTCTTGGCAGAACAGATAAAAAATACTGTAACCTGCACTGTAAAAGCGCCTACCAATACCAACTAGCTAAAGAACAACCAGAACGATTTTATAATATTGTAGACAATCAATTGAAGCTTAACCGTAAAATTCTAAAAGAATTCAATAAAGGTGGAAAAGTAACTGTAAGGGCAGAACTGATAAATGAATTGGGATTTGATGCTAATTTTTTCACCCACTATTGGAAAAATCAAAAAGGAGAAGTTTACCTATTTGTTTATGAATATGGTTTTCTAAAAATGAAAGAGAAGAACAATAGTAAATATGTTCTAGTCTTATGGCAGGAATATATGAATAATGGCAAAATAAGATGAAAAAACGGTTTAGAGTAAACTAAACCGCTTGATTACTGTATTTTATAAAGTAGCGAGAACGAGAGTTGAACTCGTGACCTCCGGGATATGAAAATTCAAAATCGTATATCAAAATACATCAAACTTATTGATTTTAAATTAGTTACATAAAATTTGGTTCTATATAATATTATTTGATATCAAGGAAAATGACCATTTGTTGTACCTAAAAATTAGTAACTTAAGAGTCTAATTTTCAAGTTATGGCATCTATTCAAACAGTACTTAGAAATAAACCAAATGCCCGAATGTTGTACCCAATTGCAATACGGATCACAAAACATCGAAAAACATCGAAAAACATCGTACATTTTTACGGGGCAATATATCGATAAGATGGAATGGAACGAGCAGAAGGGGCTGGTAAGAAAATCTCATCCGAATGCCCTGTCTATTAATTAATTAATTAATTTTCTCCAAACTTGGCCAAGCCAATAAGCGGCTTTTAAATGCGGAATCTGATCGAGATTATCAATCAGTAGCTACCATCAAAACCAGTATCGTTAAAAAAGAGTGCTTCGATTTTTTTAGTGCCGTGAAAATTCAATTACGTTGATTGGAAGAACATGGGCAGTTTCATCAACGAGATGTTGTGAAACAAAGAATGGCAAAGTTTAAAGCTTTTGCAAAAGCAGACAAGCTCCATTTTAATGAAATAAATCTGGATCTGTTAAAACGTTTTGAAGCCTATTTAAAGAATGAAAGGGAACTAGCACATCGAACCACAGTTAATTATATGATTGCAATTAGAACTATTTAAAATATTACGATAGGTGAAAAGTGGGCAGAACGTAATCATTACCCCTTTGGCCGAGGAGGATATGCAATAAAGTTTTTGGAGTCTCAAAAAATAGAGCTCACTTCTAGGGATTAGCAAAAACGTGAGTATGTATATTACGCGTCATAGTTTTGGTAATATTTCAGGAAGTAAAATTCCAATACAGATGCTGCAAAAGCTGTATCGTCATTCCTCAGTTACCACCATGATTATGTATCAATCTAATTTTATGCAAGATGATGTTGATAATGCCTTGGATAGTGTTGTAAATTTCTAAAGAACGAATTTTATGTATCGCTAACAAACTGTTAAAAAAAAATTAAATACTAATTTTATCACTAATTTTGCATTAATGAAACAAGTATTTCATAAAATAATTTCAATATTCATGGCTTTTGTAGTGTTGTTTTCTACAATGTCTTACACTATTGATATGCATTATTGTGGTGATACAATGGTTGATTTCTCCTTCTTTCATGAAGTGGAAACATGTGGAATGGAAAAAACACAAGTAGCCATAAGTTGTGAAAATCCTACACTATCACAAAATTCATGTTGTTCCGATGAAAAATTAGTGATTGATGGACAAAATGATTTAAAAGACACTTTCAATAATCTTGATTTCCAGCAACAAATTTTTATTGTTGCATTTACTAATTCTTACATCAGTCTCTTTGAAGGAACTAACGCTAATCAAGTTCCATTTGGTGATTATTCACCTCCTTTTGTCAAACGGGATGTGCAAGCGCTGCACCAGACCTTTCTTATTTGATTTTTAAACAGTAATCTAATTGCCATTTGATTTATTCATGGGCTTGTTCTGTTGTATTCAATTTTCTGAATATTTACTGAGCATATTTTTGTAACTGTTTTAAAATCAATACATATGCTTAATAAAGCTATCAAATTCCTTATTGAGAACAAACTCGTAGCCGTTTTAATGCTCACCTTATTTGTAGGTTGGGGAATTGTAAATGCACCCTTTAGTTGGGATACTGGTTTTCTGCCTTCAAATCCTGTGGCTGTAGATGCTATTCCAGATATTGGCGAGAACCAGCAAATCGTATTTACAAAATGGCAAGGTCGTTCGCCACAAGATATTGAAGACCAAATCACCTATCCATTAACTACTTCATTGCTTGGAATTCCTGGAGTAAAAACAATTCGTAGTTCTTCAATGTTTGGTTTTTCTAGTATCTATATCATTTTTGAAGAAAATATCGAGTTTTACTGGTCTCGTAGCCGTATTCTTGAGAAGCTCAATTCACTTCCTTCCAACTTATTGCCCGAAGGTATAAACCCTGCATTAGGGCCTGATGCTACTGGATTAGGACAAATTTACTGGTATACTTTGGAAGGTCGTGACGAAAAAGGAAATGTAACTGGTGGTTGGGATTTGCAAGAACTGCGTAGTATACAAGATTACTATGTAAAATATGCACTATCAGGTGCTAGTGGCGTATCAGAAGTGGCTTCAATTGGTGGATATGTTCAGGAATATCAGGTAGATGTAAATCCTGAAAAAATGCGCCAATATAACGTTTCACTTAGCCAGGTTGTCAAAGCGGTAAAAGGTAGTAATCAAGATATTGGAGCACAAACCTTAGAAATAAATCAAGTTGAATATTTGATCCGTGGATTGGGTTATGTTAAATCAATAGAAGACATTGAAAATGCAGTGGTAACATCATCGAATTTCACTTCTTTACGTATTAAAGATATCGCTGTTGTTGCACTTGGTCCTGCTACAAGAAGAGGTATTTTAGACAAGGAAGGTGCTGAAGTTGTTGGAGGTGTTGTAGTAGCTAGGTATGGTGCAAATCCCATGGAAGTTATTACAAATGTCAAGGAGAAAATTGAAGAACTTAAGGATGGATTGCCATCAAAAGTTTTAGTAGATGGGCGTACATCTCAACTTACAGTAGTTCCATTTTATGACCGAACAGAACTTATTGAAGAGACACTTTATACGCTAAACGAAGCTTTACTTCTTGAAATATTAATTACCATATTAGTCATTATTGTTATGGTATTTAATCTTCGTGCTTCTATTTTGATTTCTGGATTATTACCTGTTGCTGTATTGATGGTTTTTGTGGCTATGAAATTATTCAATGTTGATGCAAATATCGTTGCACTTTCGGGGATTGCAATAGCCATAGGAACAATGGTAGATGTTGGTGTAATTCTTGCCGAAAATATGATAAGGCATTTAGATGACGAAAAATTACGCCTCAACGAAAAAGGAGAACCCTATTCTATAAACGAGGTAATTTACAATGCAACTGCCGAAGTTTCTGGTGCCATACTAACGGCAGTATTAACCACTATTATTAGTTTTGTACCTGTCTTTACCATGATAGGTGCCGAAGGTAAACTATTCAGACCTTTAGCATTTACAAAAACAATGGCGCTTTCAGCTTCGTTATTGATTGCTTTGTTTTTAATACCACCATTTGCCGCTTTTCTATTCAGAAAAACTCAAGTTAGAGAACGTTCAAAATATATAATAAACGGAATCCTATTTATTTTAGGGGTTGTTGCAATCGCTTATGGATATTGGTTAGGATTAATTCTTATCGCTTTCGGGGTATCTGGAATTTTATTCACAATTCAGAAACGTAAAGCGTATATTTTTTCAGTTTTTACTATACATTTCTCACTTACACAGAATGTCATTAATATCATTATTTCCTGTATTGCAATAGTGTTATTATTAGCCGAATATTGGCGTCCACTTGGTTTTGATAGAAGTATCGGTATCAATCTTATTTTTGTATCAATTATTTGTTTTGGTATTTTAGGAATATTCACTGTTTTTAGACACTATTATGAACGTATTCTGAAATGGGCATTGGCAAATAAAATTTTATTTCTTCTGATTCCATTAGCGGTACTTATATCTGGTGGTTTTATCTATAAAAACACAGGGAAGGAATTTATGCCTTCTCTTAATGAAGGTTCATTTTTATTGATGCCTACATCACTTCCCCACGCAGGTGTAGAAGAAAATAAACGAGTGTTGCAACAATTAGATATGGCTGTAGCTACTATTCCTGAAATTGAAACTGTGGTAGGAAAATCTGGTAGAACAGAATCTGCACTTGACCCTGCACCATTATCAATGTATGAAAATATGATTCAGTATAAATCTGAATACATGCATAATGCCAATGGTAAAAAACAACGCTATAAGGTAGATGATGATGGATTTTTTGTGCTTACGGATGGTACGCTTACAATGAATCCAAATAGTCATGTTTCTTCTGAAAATAAGAATTTTGATGCTTCAAAACTAAGCGATCCTTTTGATATTAGTAGTAAGCAATTAGTTGAAGATAATAATGGAGCGTACTACAGAAATTGGCGACCAGAAATAAAAAATCCCAATGACATTTGGAATGAAATTGTTAAAGTAACAAAATTTCCAGGGGTTACATCTGCTCCTAAACTACAACCTATTGAAACCCGATTAGTGATGCTTCAAACAGGTATGCGTGCTCCAATGGGAATTAAAGTGAAAGGTCAAAATTTAAAGCAAATTGAAGCTTTTGGACTAGAATTAGAAACTATATTAAAACAAGCTGAAGGTGTTAAAGAACAGGCTGTTTTCGCTGATAGGATTGTTGGTAAACCTTATCTATTAATCGATATAAAAAGAGAGCAATTGGCACGATACGGTGTTTCCATTATGGATGTTCAGGAAATATTGCAAATTGCAGTAGGCGGAATGCCACTTACCCAAACTGTTGAAGGGCGTGAGCGTTATGGAATACGAGTACGATATCCACGAGAATTGCGTGAAAATTCCGATGATTTGAAGAAAATCTATGTTCCCGTTGCGAAAGGAAGTCCAGTTCCTTTAGGAGATCTTGTTGATATTAGATATGAACAAGGTCCTCAAGTCATAAAAAGTGAAGATACCTTCTTAGTGGGCTATGTGCTTTTTGATAAACTAGATGGATTTGCCGAGGTTGATGTGGTTGAAAATGCCCAAGCATTAATTAAACAGAAAATCAAAGAAGGAAATTTAATTGTTCCAAAAGGAATTAGTTATCAATTTACAGGGACTTATGAAAATCAGTTAAGAGCAGAGAAAACACTTTCTGTAGTTGTTCCATTGGCTCTCGCCATTATCTTCTTGATTTTGTATTTCCAGTTCAAATCTGTTTCTACTTCACTTATGGTGTTTACAGGAATCACTGTAGCGTTTGCGGGAGGTTTTGTTATGATTTGGCTGTACGGTCAAGATTGGTTTTTCAATTTCAGCTTGTTTGGTGAGAATATGCGGGAATTGTTTAATATGAAAACCATTAATTTAAGTGTAGCAGTATGGGTAGGGTTTATAGCGCTGTTTGGTATTGCTACTGATGATGGCGTTGTGATGGCAACTTACCTTACCCAATCTTTTGAACGTGAAATGCCTGGTAATAAAACTGAAGTTAGACACGCAACACTTGAAGCAGCGAATAAAAGAATCCGTCCTTGTTTAATGACCACGGTAACAACAATTTTAGCACTCTTACCAGTACTTACATCAACTGGAAAAGGCAGTGATATAATGATGCCTATGGCAATTCCCATTTTTGGTGGAATGGTGATTGATATTACCTCCTATTTTATTGTTCCGGTTTTGTACAGTTGGAGAGAAGAATTCAAATTAAAAAGAGCAAACCTATGAAAAATATAAAAATCATCTCTTGTGTTTTGCTTGTTTCTGCTTTCGCGAAAGCACAACAATTACAGTCTTATATTCTAGAAGCTGAAGCAAATAATCCTGATATCCAAGCTTTTGAATTGCGATATAACATCGCCGAAGAAAAAATAAATGAAGCAAACTGGTTACCTAATGCTGAAGTAAGTGCTGGATATTTTGTTAGTGAACCAGAAACACGAACTGGAGCGCAACGTGCACGATTTTCTGCAAGACAAATGTTGCCGTGGTTTGGAACGATAAACGCTCGTGAAAACTACGCTAACGCAATAGCAGATACTCAATTTGTTGAATTTGCCATAGCTAAGCGCCAATTGGAACTGTTTGTGGCTCAAGCTTACTATAGGCTTTATGAAATTAGGGCAAAACAAGAAGTTTTAGAGAAAAATATTAAGCTACTTAAAACCTATGAGAAACTGGTATTGACATCTGTTGAAGTGGGTAAAGCATCGGCTGTAGATGTATTACGATTGCAAATTCGCCAGAATGAAATTGAACAGCAAAAAGAAGTGCTAGAAGAAGCGTTTATTTCAGAACGTGTATCATTTAATAATTTATTGAATCGTGATGAAAATAGTACGATTCAAATTCTTGAGATACTTGAGATTCCTCAAGAAGAAGTATTGTATTCACAGGAAAAATTAATACTGAACCCAGAATTAATAAAGTATGATAAATTATATGAATCTATTGTGCAGTCAGAATTGCTTAATCAAGCAGATAGTAATCCAATGATTGGTTTTGGGTTAGACTATTTGCCCGTTGCGGAACGACCAGATATGATTTTTTCTGATAATGGAAAAGATATTGTAATGCCGATGGTTTCTTTATCTATCCCCATTTTTAATAATCGCTATAAATCAGTTTCAAAACAGAACGATCTGCGTCAACAGGAAATTAAATTACAAAAAGAAGAGCGAGTGAATATTCTCGAATCTACTTTTTCAAAAGCCATATCGCTTCGGAATCAAGCTAGAATACAATACAATACGCAGGCAAAAAATTTAAAGCAGGCCAAAAATGCTGAAGAAATATTAATTAAAAACTACGAAACAGGAACTATTAATTTTAATGATGTGCTTGATATTCAAGAATTACAATTAAAGTTTCAAATGAATCAAATACAAACTATAAAAGAATACTATGCACAAAGTGCAAAAGTTAATTATTTAATAACGCAATAAAAAGAAAAACAATGAAGAATTTAAGAATCAAAACAGGGGTTTTAGCAATAGTAATTGTTACCCTAACAGCAATGTCTTGTAAAGACAGTAAAAAGGAAAATTCAACTGATGCTATGCGTTCAGAAATGTCTCATGATGGCGACCATCAGAATAATGGAGATGCCAATATGGAACATAACCAAATGAATTCATCAAAGGAAATGGCAACGAATAATAGTCAAATGACCAATTCAAAACAAGTCATGATAGATTACATGACATTAAAAAATGCCTTAGTCGCTACTAACCAAGAAGAGGCTGCAAAAATAGGCAATCAAATGGTAGTAAGTTTAAAAAGTTTCGACATGAGTACTTTTACTGTAGATCAGCAAACCAAATTAAAAGATATCATTACTGACGCAGTGGAACATGCCGAACATATTGGAGAAAGTGAAATGGACCACCAACGTGAGCATTTTAAAACCTTGAGCAAAGATATGATGGATATGGTAGTGATAACAGGTACTAATGCGACTTTATACCAACAATTTTGTCCAATGTATGATAAAGGTAGTGCTTGGTTAAGTTTAGAGAAGGACATTAAAAATCCATATTATGGAAGTAAAATGATGAATTGTGGTAAGGTGGAAAAAGAAATAAAATCCACAATGTAATACTCAAATAAAACCTACAAGTATTTAGTCTAGTTATTGGGTCGAAATACATTGTAGGTCTAATAAAATTAGAAATGAAAATTTTTAAAATCATTTTGGGGATAGTATTGTTCGCATTTATTGTAATTCAATTTTTGCCTTCAGAAAGTAATCAAAGTGATCTTGTTCCGATAACAGATTTTATCCTAGTAAATACAGTTCCAGAATCAATTACTCAAAAACTGAAAACGTCATGTTATGATTGCCATAGTAATAATACCCAGTACCCATGGTATAACAAAATCCAACCAATAGCTTGGTTGCTAGAAGATCATATTAAAGAAGGCAAGGCGGAGTTAAATTTTAGCACATGGGATAAGCTATCAAACCGAAGAAAGGTGAGCAAATTAAAATCGATTATCAACCAGATTAAGGATAATGAAATGCCTTTGTTCTCGTATACTATAATCCATAGGGATGCAATTTATTCAGATGAAGAGAAACTTGTTATTATTGAGTATATGACAGAATTAAATCAGAAATTACAGTAAACTTAAATAGCTGAATATGAATATAGAAGATACACTTTCGCATAAAATGGCAGAATTGAAAAAACTTGGGTACACCTATGATTTAAATCTCTGTTCGGAACATATTGAATGTAATGCTCTGAAGTTAAAATTACATCCAGAAGATTTTGATGTTGATAAGATTTATCGTTTTGAAGGAATGAGCAGTACTGATGACAACAGTATACTATATGCAATCAGTTCCAAAAAGGGGGTAAAAGGACTCTTGGTGGATGCCTATGGCGTTTATGCCGAAAATATTTCAGAAGCTATGCGCAAAAAATTAAGATAAGATGATTCAAACCCTTCACATCAAGAATATGGTATGCAGTCGTTGTAAAACCATTGTTATGCGCGAAATTAAAGATGCTGGGTTTATTTTGGAAACTATAGAACTAGGTAAAGTAACCATTAAGAGTGAAGGCTTAATAAATATTTCAGAACTGGAAACAGCCCTAAATCTACATGGTTTTGAAATTATCAAAGATGACATAGAAGAATTAATTGAACAACTTAAAATTACTTTGATTCAAAAATTAGAAGACCAAGAACTATCAAATCTTTCAGCATTTGTACCGAAGATGTTTAATAAATCCTTTTCTGCCTTGAGTAAATTGTTTAGCAAAAGAGAAGGCATAACCATCGAAAAATATCTTATTAATCTAAAAATCGAAAAAGTAAAAGAATTGATACAATTGGGGCAATTAAATTTCTCCGAAATCGCATATAGCCTTAATTATAATAATAGTAGTCATTTGTCGAAACAATTTAAAAGTAATACAGGCATGTCTATGTCGGATTATAAAAACCTACAAAATTGGGATAGAAAACCTTTAGACGGAATTGTATAAATAAGAAACATAATTATGTAATAGTAGATAAACTAATATGCTTAATTTTAAAGTAGCCTGAAATTAAAATTTGAGCTGTAATCAATAAAATTAATACTTATGAAAACATTAGCAACACTTTTAACAACGCTTGGAATTTTCACATTATCAAGTTGTAAACAAGATACAGAAGTAAACAATATGATGCATAATAATGGTGATTATCACTACGGGGGAATGCATATGGGTTGGTGGTTTTTTGCGCTAGTAATTGTAATACTGATCATAGTGTTATTTATGAATTTTCAAAAAAGAAAATGATTTAAAATGTTAGGGCAGAAAGTTCTTTAGATATTTAGGACAGTTGGTATTCAAATGCTAAAATTTGTATGACGTAAAATGAAAAATAATTTATCAATTCTAAAAATTAAAAAACTATGAACTACTATTTCAATAAAACACTCCAAGGAACTTTTGAAGAAGTAATCGATAAGGTTTCAAAAGAATTAAAAGAAGAAGGTTTTGGCATCCTTACAGAAATTGATATCAAAAAAACCTTAAAAGAAAAGTTGGACGTAGATTTTAAAAAATATAAAATTATTGGGGCCTGCAATGCACCTTATGCATACAAGGCTTTACAAGCAGAAGATAAAATTGGAACCATGTTGCCTTGTAATGTAATCGTACAAGAATTGGGAGCTGGGACTATTGAGGTAGCTGCGGTTAACCCAATGGCATCGATGATGGCTGTGAACAATGAAAAATTGAATAAAGTGGCTGAAGAAATTACGGCTAAGTTAGCCAAGATTATCAAAAAACTTTAAATGAAAATAATAATAACAAATAAATTAAAAAGTATGAAAACATTCGTAGCAATTTTAACAGTAATTAGTCTATTTGCATTTACAAGCTGTAAGCAAGAAGCAAATGTAGATACACTGATGCAAAATGTAGAAACAAGAAATCAGATGATGCAAAACATTGTAACTAACAATGAAATGATGGCAGAATTTATGGGTAAAATGAAAAATAATCCAGATGCGATGCAAATGTTGCAAGGTGATAAAGAAATGATGAATATGATGATGCAGGGTAGTGGTATGCAAATGATGAAAAATGATATGATGAAAGACGGAAACATGATGGAAGGTATGATGCAAAACATGATGAAAGATGGGAAAATGATGAACCAAATGATGCAAATGATGCATTCTGATGGGATGATGAGTGAAACGTGTATGGAGTCTTTCAAGAAGATGATGAGCGACAGAGAAATGAATATGGACATGAAGCATAACACTAGTAATTAAAACTAAAATTAAAACCACTTATCAAGATGTATATATGGATTATTACATTGGTAATAGTCTTATATGCGTTTTTGTAGTCTATCAAAAAAGTAAATTAGAATAAACTTCTGAAACTATGAAACACACCTATCACATACACGGAATGACTTGTAACGGATGTAGAAGTCACGTTGAAGAAACACTTTCTAAAATTGAAGGTGTTTCAAAAGTAACAGTCGATTTAGAAAAAGCAGAAGCTGCCATTGAAATGGAATCCCATATTCCTATTAAGAAATTTCAGAAAGCTTTGAGAAACGATGGAGGTAGCTACAGCATTCACGTAAATGGGGAGCATCATCAAACTCCACAAAAGAAGGAGAAGGAAAACCTAAAAGGAAAAGGGACTGGTACTTTCTATTGTCCAATGCATTGTGAAGGAGACAAAACCTATGATGAACATGGTAATTGCCCCGTTTGTGGAATGGATTTGGTAGAGCAGCAAAATCTCTTGACTGTTGCATCAGAACAATGGACTTGCCCAATGCATCCACAAATAATCAAAGATGGGCCGGGAGCTTGTCCCATTTGTGGAATGGATTTAGTACCCATGCAACCCGATCTTTCTACCGAAGAAAAGGCGTATAAAAAATTGCTTAAAAAATTCTGGCTTGCGGTTGTATTTACAGTTCCAATATTCCTAATTGCAATGAGTGAAATGATACCAAATAATCCATTATATAATGTGATGGAACAAAAATACTGGAATTGGACACAGTTTGTGTTATCAATTCCAGTGGTATTCTATGCGACTTGGATGTTTTTTGAACGCGCTTATAATAGTATCAAAACATGGAACCTGAATATGTTCACGCTGATAGGAATAGGCGCGGGTGTTGCCTGGCTATTTAGTGTTTTTGGAATGCTATTTCCAGACTTTTTTCCGGAACAATTTAAAACAGAATCTGGAGCAGTGCACGTCTATTTTGAAGCTGCTACCGTTATTTTGACATTAGTTTTAATGGGGCAAGTTTTAGAAGCCCGTGCCCATAGTAAAACCAATAGCGCTGTAAAAGAGTTATTGAAACTAGCACCTAATAAAGCCATTCGGGTTGTTGCGGGTAAAGAAGAAGAGGTTTCCATAGATGAAATTCAAAAAGGAGATGTTCTTCGTGTTAAACCAGGTGACAAAATACCAGTAGATGGAGTAATTACTGAAGGCAATACCACTGTAGATGAATCAATGATTTCAGGAGAGCCTATTCCTGTAAATAAAACTTTAGAAGATAAAGTAAGTAGTGGTACTATTAATGGGAATCAGTCCTTTTTAATGAAAGCGGAAAAAGTAGGTGCGGATACCTTGCTTTCTCAAATAATACAAATGGTAAACGATGCAAGTCGTAGCCGTGCTCCTATTCAAAAATTAGCCGATACTGTTTCGGGCTATTTTGTACCTGTAGTAGTTATTATTGCTATGATCACATTTACAATTTGGGCTGTTTGGGGACCAGAACCGAGGTATGTGTATGCTCTGGTAAATGCCATTGCAGTATTAATTATTGCCTGCCCTTGCGCATTAGGATTGGCTACACCTATGTCTATAATGGTAGGTGTTGGTACAGGAGCAAAAAATGGTGTTCTTATTAAAAATGCCGAAGCTTTAGAGAAAATGGATAAGGTTGATACGCTAATTGTAGATAAGACAGGAACAATAACGGAGGGAAAACCAACCGTTGAGAAAATCGGAGTTTTTGGTGACCACTATCAAGAAAGTGAAATGCTACAATACATTGCTTCAATCAACAGTTCAAGCGAGCATCCACTGGCAGAAGCCACTGTAAAATATGGAAAGGAACAGAATGCAGAAATTCTGAAAGTTGAAAATTTTAGTGCTGTAACAGGGAAAGGTGTAGAAGGTAGTGTAAATGGCAAAAAATTGGGCTTAGGAAATACTAAAATGATGGAATATGCAACGGCTTCTATTTCTAAAGAAATGGAACAAGAGGTGCAATCATTCCAGAAACAAGGAAAAACCGTTTCTTATTTAGCCGTTGATGGAAAGGTCTCAGGCTATGTAGTTATTGGGGATAAAATAAAAGCAACTAGTGCAAAAGCAATCAAAGAACTACAAGGAAAAGGCATCTCTGTGATTATGCTAACAGGTGATAATCATGATACAGCACAAGCAGTGGCGAGCGAACTAAATCTCACTGATTTTAAAGCTGGAATGTTGCCAGAAGATAAACTTAAAGAGGTGGAGAAATTACAGGCTAATGGTCATGTAGTCGCAATGGCCGGAGATGGTATTAACGATGCTCCTGCTTTGGCTAAAAGTGATGTAGGAATTGCGATGGGCACAGGAACAGATGTTGCCATTGAAAGCGCTATGATTACACTTGTCAAAGGAGACCTTCATGGCATTGTTAAAGCGCGTAATTTGAGCCATAATGTGATGGGAAATATTAAACAAAATTTATTTTTTGCCTTAGTATATAATACGCTAGGAGTGCCAATCGCAGCAGGAGTACTATTTCCTATTTTTGGAATATTGTTATCTCCAATGATTGCCGCACTTGCTATGAGTTTTAGCTCCGTATCTGTAATTGCGAATGCTTTAAGGTTGAAATCAAAATCGATCAACTAATACCTAAAATTTCAGAAGAAATTCAGGAGCATTTGAAATATGGTGTAAGTAAAACAAGTAATACAATAGGTATGATAAACACGAGTTGGGAAAAAGTCATTATTGAGTTTCCGTTTGAAATTAACTAAAATGGTAAAAAGAGAAACAGCACTAAAAATAAGAATAACGCATCGTTATTTAGGGATTTTTTTAGGTATACAATTTTTGATGTGGACCATTAGTGGACTCTATTTTAGTTGGACTGATATTGATGAAATCCATGGGGATCAATTTAGGGCTGAAGGTATGATTCCTTTATCCTTCGATAATTTAATAAGTCCTTCTGATATTCCTGTTCAGTCAAACATTACTTCATTAGAATTAAAGGAAATAGGTGGGAATCCTTATTTTTGGATTAATGAACAGCAGCTTTTTAACGCCAAAACTGGGGTCTTTAAAAAGGAAATATCAGAATCAGATGCGCTGCAGATTGCGGCAAAAAATATGTTACCTACATTAAAAGTAGTTGGTGTTGAGCGCATAGATGAAGTAGGTAGTCATAGTGAGTATAGAGGAAAGCCGTTGCCTGCTTATGCCATTTCTTACGAATCTCAAGAAAATATAATTGCTTATGTTTCTGTAAAAGATGGACAATTCCAAACACTCCGACATAGAAATTGGCGATGGTTCGATTTCCTATGGATGACGCATACGATGGATTATCAAGGTCGTGACGATTTCAATACCATAGTATTACGTGCGTTTTCACTTATAGGATTGATTACGGTACTCAGTGGATTTTTACTTTGGTTTACATCGTCACCTTCGGTAAGAAAATTAACGAAGAGAAAAAGTAATTACTAAAAACAATAAGAAAATGGAAAACAACAACGAAATGAATCATGATTCAATGAAAAAAGGAAGCTATACAAAATTTGTAGTAATGCTTGGAGCATCATTTATAGCAATGTACATTACCATGTATCTTAACACCTATAAATTTGACCATGTTTATTTTAGTCTTACGCGATTTTATATGAGTTGCTTAGGTATCGCAGCCATGGCTATAATAATGTTTATAGCGATGCGAAATATGTATCAAAACAAGAAGAAAAACATAGCAATCGTTGTAGGTAGTATCGTGCTATTTGCAAGTGCACTAGGGCTCGTAAGAGCTCAAGCACCTATTGTTGGTGATGTATTATGGATGAAAGCAATGATACCACATCATTCAATAGCTATATTGACAAGTACTCGAGCAGCTATCCAAGATCCTGAAGTTAAAAAGCTAGCGGATGATATTATAATAGCCCAAAAGAGAGAAATTGAAGAAATGAAAGCAATGATCAAACGTTTAGAAAACGAGAAGTAATTACCTATGAAAAAAAATATTTTATACATCGCGATTGCCGTAATAGTAGGATTAGTTGGAGGTTATTTTATTTTCGGTGGAAATGATTCCATAGGTATAGAAAATACTATGTCTGATGCTCATAATCATGAAGCAGATCAATCATCTCAAATGTGGACGTGTGCTATGCACCCACAAATTATGCAACCAGAAGCGGGAGATTGCCCTATATGTGGTATGAAGTTAATCCCTGCGGAGATTAATGCAGAAGGTTTAGCATTGAATGAAATAAAAATGACTTCAAATGCAATGGCTTTGGCTAATATACAAACTACTATTGTTGGTGATATTGGGGCTGATAATGAAGGTTCAGTAATAAGTCTTTCAGGAAAAATCGCAGCTAATGAAGAAAATAATTCAGTCCAAGCCAGTTATTTTGATGGACGCATTGAGCAATTAAATGTGAATTACGAAGGGCAACAAATTGGAAAAGGTCAATTATTGGCAACCATTTATTCCCCGAATTTAGTTTCTGCACAACAAGAGCTACTAACAGCAGCATCTTTAAAAGAATCACAACCTTCATTGTATAAAGCTGTTCGTAATAAATTAAAGAACTGGAAACTTTCAGAAACTCAAATTAATAAGATTGAACAATCAGGGAAAGTTATAGAAAATTTTCCTGTTTACGTAACCGTTTCAGGAACTGTGAATATGGTAATGGCAGCGGAAGGCGATTATGTAAAACAGGGCCAACCTATTGTTAAAGTTAGTAACCTAAATTCTGTTTGGGCAGAATTTGATGCATATGAAAATCAGATTTCACAATTTAAAAAAGGACAAAAGATTAAGGTAACTACAAATGCTTATCCCAATACCGAATTTGATGCTACTATTTCGTTTATAGACCCTGTTTTGGATAATCAGAAAAGGACAGTAACAATTAGAGCAACATTGAATAACAAAGATGATATTTTTAAACCAGGGATGTTTATAACTGGTAGCGTAAAAGATAATTCAACTAAGTCAGAAGGGGTGTTGATAATTCCTGCAAGTGCAGTGATGTGGACAGGTGAGCGATCTTTAGTATATTTAAAAACTAGCCCAATTGAACCTATTTTTGAAATGCGAGAAGTGACTATTGGTAATCGAAATGGCCAAAATTTTAGGATTACTTCAGGATTAAATAATGGAGACGAGATAGTAACCAACGGAACTTTTACAGTAGATGCGGCGGCCCAGTTGCAAGGTAAAAAATCTATGATGACCAAATTAGGAGGCAGAACTACTACAGGTCATGAAGGTCATAAAGGCATGAAAGAAAATTCTGAGAATTTAAACACTGTGGATTCTTCTATGAAAATGAATTTGCCAGCTTCTTTTCAAGAGGAATTTCAAGTAGTTTTTCAACCATATTTTAAAATGGAAGATGCTTTTGTTTCTAGTGATGCAGGATTGGTCGCTTCTTTTGCGAAAACCACTTCAGACAAAATGAAGGCTTTAAATCTTAACAATTTAGGTAAGATGGAAAAGGCACATGTGGAGAAGAGTATAGAGTTGTTAGGAATTATTTCATCTAAGCTTGATATAGAGACACAAAGATCATATTTGGTACTCTTAAATGAAAATATTATTGCTATAGCAAAGAATATAAAATCGCCTATGGAAACACTTTACATTCAAAAGTGTCCCATGGCCAATAGTAATAAAGGTGCAATATGGCTAAATACAAACAAAGAAATTAAAAATCCATACTATGGTGACGCTATGCTTTCATGTGGTAGTGTGATTGATACTATTAAGTAGGGTTTTAGAGATGCTTGCAATTCAATTTTAATAGTCAGATTTTATAGATAATAGATTACGTTATCGGATAGGGAAAAATCAAAAATTGGTTTCCCTGAAAATTCCTAAGAAAGTAAAACCAATTCTAGAACATTACAAGGCCATTGCTGTAGATGACTTTATTTTAGAAGAATTGAGAATGGTTGACCCTAAGGATGCAAAAAACGCTAAGAACAAGAATAAAGACCGTAATACGAACCTGTAACAGGCATTTGAAGAATATTGCTAGAGATCTAGGGATTAACAAAAATATGAGTATGCACATTGCGCGTCATAGTTTTGGTAATATTTCAGGTAGCAAAATTCCAATATAGTTGCTGCAAAAGGTATACTGCCATTCTTCGGTTACTACCACCATAATGTATCAATCTAATTTTATGGAAGATGATGTGGATGATACCTTGGATAGTGTTGTGAATTTTTAAATAATATTTTCTAAAAATGGGAGTGGAAAAATTTATTCTTTGAGTATTTATATCATTGCCATCTTTGCAACCCTGTTGCATTATAATTCAGCTATCTTTGCAAAGCAAATGAAAATAATAATATCTATATCAATGGCTTTTTTATTCCTTACTCAAGGAATGACGACAAATATGGAATTATGTGAACAAGTTGAAAAATTTTCCAATTTCATTTCACATTATCAAATACATAAAGAGCATGGAGGCGATTCTTTTTATGAATATGTAGTAGAAGAAGTGTTTAGTGATCAAGGAGATGATGATGCACATCACAATGGTGCAATGGAAGATAATGCTCCAGTGCACACGCACCATCAGTGTTGTACCCCTACTGTTTTTATAGCACCTTCAAATGTAGTTTTACTTAAAAATTTTCTTTTCAAAGAAAAAAGGCAATACTCTTATTACTCCTTTCAATTCAATTCCAGATATCTAGAATCTCTTTTCCAACCCCCAAAAGTTTAATGAATACCTGCCAAGCAGGTATCTTATAAATTATTGTTGTCCATTTTAATTGTGGTCAACTCACTACTATTTATAATTCATTCATACTTTTTCTATGCTTAATAACATTATTAGGTATTCCATAACCCATAAATTGGTTATTGGTTTACTCACTTTAGCCTTGATGATCACAGGCATATATTCTTTACAACAACTTCCTGTAGATGCCGTTCCAGATATTACCAATAATCAAGTACAGGTCATTACAACCTCACCAACCCTTGCTGCCCAGGAAGTAGAGCGATTAATCACTTTTCCCATTGAACTCACAATGGCAACCATTCCACAAATTGATGAAATCCGTTCTTTTTCGCGTTTTGGATTATCGGTAGTTACCATTGTTTTTGAGGAAAATGTCGATGTGTATTGGGCACGACAGCAAGTAAACGAACGTCTTGCAGACGCACAAACCCAAATACCCGATGGCATCGGCAAGCCTGGAATCGCACCATTGACTACAGGGCTTGGTGAAATTTACCAGTATGTTATTACAACAAAACCCGGCTATGAGGATAAAATTACGGCTACCGAACTTCGAACAATTCAAGATTGGGTCATTAAACGGCAACTTTTAGGAACGAAAGGCGTTGCAGACGTCAGTAGTTTTGGGGGCTATCTAAAACAATATGAAATAGCCGTTCGTCCAGAACGTTTGAACGGAATGGATGTTTCCATTTCCGACCTTTTCAATGCACTCGAAAACAATAATCAAAATACGGGTGGTGCTTACATAGAGAAAAATGATAGGGCACTATTTATTAGAAGTGAAGGTCTTGTAGGTTCAATCGAGGATATTAAAAATATTCTAGTAAAACAGACAGAAAGTGGCATGCCAATTTTAATAAGTGATGTTGCAACCGTGCAAATCGGAAAGGCAATTCGTTATGGTGCAACTACTAGGAACGGCGAAGGCGAAGTAGTAAGTGCAATTGTAATGATGTTGAAAGGCGCGAATTCTGCCAAGGTAATCAAGGATGTAAAGGATAGAATTGAAACCATAAAAAAAACTTTGCCCGAAGGTGTGGTTATTGAACCATTTTTGGATAGAACAAAACTAGTGGACAATGCTATCGGAACAGTTACCACCAATCTTGTAGAAGGTGCGCTCATCGTCATATTTATCCTACTCTTATTGTTGGGAAATTGGCGTGCAGGTCTTATTACGGCTTCCGTCATTCCACTCGCCTTATTGTTTGCGTTTAGTATGATGCATTTGTTCGGAGTTTCTGCAAACCTAATGAGTTTGGGTGCTATCGATTTTGGTTTGATTGTAGATGGCGCAGTCATTATTGTGGAAGCGACCTTATTTCATTTGGGCGCTTTAAAACTTTCCAGAAAATTAACACAAGCTGAAATGGATGAAGAGGTTTATCAATCTGCAAGTAAAATTCGTAATTCAGCAGCATTCGGAGAAATCATTATCCTTATCGTATATCTACCAATTTTAGCCTTGGTGGGAACGGAAGGCAAAATGTTTGGGCCAATGGCGCAAACAGTAAGTTTTGCTATTTTGGGTGCTTTCCTATTATCCCTGACATACATCCCGATGATGTCGGCATTGGTTTTGAGTAAGAAAACGGAGCATAAGAGGAATATTTCCGATAAAATTATGGACTTCTTTTACCGCATTTATGAACCCACCATCCATTGGGCAATGCGGACAAGGATTATTGTGGTGGGTATTACTATTGCACTTTTCGTTATCGCTTTTATGGTTTTCCAAAGCTTGGGCGGTGAATTTATCCCAACGTTGGAAGAAGGTGATTTTGCTGTAGAAACACGAGTCATAACGGGAAGCTCACTTTCAAACACAATTAAAGCGACCACCAAGGCTGAAAAAATTCTACTCGATAATTTTCCAGAGGTGGAACAAGTAGTATCTAAAATCGGTTCTGGCGAAATTCCAACAGACCCAATGCCTATTGAAGCTGCCGATTTAATGATTATTCTTAAAGATAAATCGGAATGGGTTTCCGCTTCAAATAGGGAAGAATTGGCCAATAAAATGGCAGAAGCTCTGGAAATCATTCCAGGCGTTACCTTCGGATTTCAACAACCCATCCAAATGCGATTTAACGAGTTGATGACAGGTGTTCGTCAAGATGTTGCCATCAAGATTTATGGGGAAGATTTAAACCAACTTTCTACATATGCGAGCCAAATTGGAAAATTGGCTGGGACTGTGGAAGGTGCGGTAGATGTGTATATCGAAGAAGTTACAGGCGTTCCGCAAATAGTCATCGACTATAATCGTGGTCAACTTGCAAAATATGGATTGGATATAAAATCGGTAAACAATACTATTCAAGCCGCATTCGCAGGTGCTTCCACAGGATTGGTATACGAAGGCGAAAAACAATTTGATTTAGTGGTTCGTTTGGAAACCAATAACAGAACTAACCTTAACGATGTCCAGAATTTATACCTCAATGGTGCTAATGGTCAACAGATTCCTTTGCAACAGGTCGCTAAGGTTTCAATAAAAGATGGCCCTTATCAAATTCAACGGGATGATACACGACGACGTATTATTACAGCTTTCAACGTTCGTAATCGTGATGTGGAAAGCGTAGTTGAAGAAATAAGTGCTAAAATTGATTCGGAGATAAATCTGGCACCTGGTTATAGTATTTCTTACGGAGGACAGTTTGAAAATCTGGTGGAAGCACGCGAGCGCTTGGCCATTGCAGTGCCATTGGCATTGTTGCTTATTTTCATCTTATTGTATTTCACTTTTGGTTCTATAAAACAAGGTGTTCTGATTTTTACAGCCATTCCATTGTCTGCAATTGGAGGTGTTTTTGCCCTTTGGATTCGTGATTTGCCTTTTAGTATTTCAGCCGGAGTTGGTTTTATAGCCCTTTTTGGTGTTGCTGTCTTAAATGGAATCGTATTAATTGCCGAATTTAACCGACTTAAAAAAAGCGGTATTTCAGATATTTTTGAACGCATTTATCAAGGCACAAAAACTCGATTGCGCCCCGTAATTTTGACCGCTTCTGTGGCGTCATTAGGATTTTTACCTATGGCACTTTCGCAAACTTCAGGAGCAGAAGTTCAACGTCCTTTAGCAACAGTAGTTATTGGTGGTTTGATTACTGCGACCTTTTTAACCTTGGTGGTTTTACCAATTCTATATTATTATTCAGAAAAAAAATAAAAATGAAACTTAATAAAACAGCAGTATTAGTATGCATTGGTCTTTTTGGAAGTATGTATTCCATAAAGGCACAAAATAATACTGAAATAAAAATCTATCAAGATCTTGATACTATTATTGAAACAGCCTTCAAAAATAATCCTAATATTAAAGTATCAAAATTACAAACTGAACAAGAACGTGCGTTAAAAAGCGCGAGCTGGGATATACCTAAAACAGAATTTGGTTTAGAATATGGGCAAACAAATAGTATAGTTGATAACGACACACGATTTAATGCAAGTCAAACTTTTGCATTTCCAATACTTTATTCTAATCAAAATAAACTATCCAAGGCGAAAATAGAAGCAAGTGTATTAAATCAAGAAGTTATAAAAAATGAATTAATTACTCAAATAAAATCAGCATATTATCAACTTTGGTATCTAAAGAGTAAGCAGAATGTCTTACAGCAACAGGACAGTATTTATGAACGGTTTCAGTATGCAGCAAACTTACGTTTCAAAACAGGAGAAAGCAATGCTTTGGAACAAGCAACCGCCAATGCAGAATTTGCCGACATACAAATTGCATTAAAAGATAATACCTCGATTATTAGAGCCTATCAATTACAATTACAACATTTAATAAATTCTGAAAGTCTTGTGGATATTAATGTTGGTACTTTAGAGGTGAAAACGTCTTTATTTTCAAATGGGTCGATTGATACTTTAGGAGTTTCAAAAAATCCATTAGTATTATTTTATAAAGCCAAAATAGAAGTTGCTGATAAAGAACGTTCCGTAGAATCAGCAAGAATGCTTCCAGATTTTACTTTAGGTTATATCAACCAATCTTTTATAGGCAATGGAGAAGCAGTTAATGGTACACCAACAGTTTTTGATTCTGGCGACCGTTTTACAGGTGTTCAGTTAGGTTTGACTATTCCTATCTTTTTTAAGTCGCATTCTGCAAAGATTAAAGCAGCAAAAATTCATAAACTGGAAAATGAATCCCAGCTAGAATTGGTTAAAAATTATACACAATCACAATTGCTAACCGCTTTAGCTTCATTAAAAAAAGACCAACAAAACTTGGAGTTTTATCGTCTCAATGCTATACCGCAAGCAGAGTTACTTTTAAAAAATTCACAAAGAGGTTTCCAAGAAGGCGAAATTGAGTATATAGAATATATTCAAGGGCTTAATAGAGCTTTGAACATCCAAACAAAATACTTGGCATTTGTAAACCAATACAATCAAACGCTTATTAAAATTGAACAACTCACGATAAATAATTAAGACAATGAAGACGACTATATATAAAACAATATTATTTACTTCTATACTTGCAATAATGGGGTGTAAGGATAAAACACCCAAAGTAATTGATGATATTCACAACGATGAAAATGAAAGCGTAATAGAGTTAACAGATGCGCAGTTAGCACAAACGGAAATCATTACAGGCAAAGTTGAAAAGCGTAAAATTGGTCACGAAATTACAGTAAATGGGATGATAGATGTGCCACCGCAAGGAAATATTTCTGTAACCGTACCTTATGGAGGATTTTTGAAATATACCGCAATGCTTCCTGGTAGTAGATTGAAAAAAGGTCAGACTATTGCAACGGTAGAAAATCCTGAATTTATAGAGTTTCAAAGGGAATATTTAGAAGCATTAGCGAATAACGATTATTTAAAGGCAGATTTTGAAAGACAACAAACCTTGAATGAGGAGCAGGTAACATCTACAAAAGTATTTCAAAAAGCGAAGAGCAGTTACCTCACGAATAAAGCAAATATTCAAGCATTGGAAAGCAAGCTGCGCTTAATTGGTATTAATTCCACCACTGTGAAGAATGGTACTATTTCTTCAGTAGTCAATGTGTATTCACCAATTAATGGAGTCATTCGTGACGTATATATTAATACAGGCAAATATTTTAATCCTCAAGATGTACTTATGGATATTACAGATGCATCCGATTTGCATGTGGAACTTAAAATATATGAAGATGATATTCCTTTAATTAAAAATGGACAGCGCATTCGTTTCAGATTAGCAAATGCACCTGAGAACTGGATGGAAGCAGAAGTGTTTTTAATAGGAAATAATGTGCGTCAAGATAGGTCGATTACTATACATGGACATCTTAAAGAACATAATCAAGATTTATTACCAGGTATGTTTGTCAATGCAGCTATTGAAGTGGAAGCAGTCCAACTATATGCTGTTCCAGAAGAAGCCATTGTAAGGTTTGAAGGCAAACATTATATTTTTAAGTCATTAGGCAAGAAAAAAGAAGGAGAACAATCGATGAATGATTTTGAAATGGTTGAAATTATTAAAGGTACCGAAGAAGAAGGTTATGTTGCATTTACTTTTGAAGATAAAACCCAAGATATTACTAAAATGGATATTGTCTTAAAAGATGCTTTTACACTTTTGGCCAAAGCAAAAAACAGTGAAGAAGAAGGTGGAGGTCACGGTCATTAAAAAGAAAATATGAAGGACATAGAAAAGTTATTTGCATCTAAAGATATTCGTATCACAGCTATGCGTTTATTAATTTATAAGTTTCTTGTACAGAAAAAGATAGCTGTAGCATTAAGTGATATTGAAAATGCTTTTGAAAAAGCAGATAGAACCACATTGTACAGAACAGTAAAAACCTTTGAAGAAAAAGCGATTGTCCATCAAATTGATGATGGCACAGGAATTACCAAGTATGCTTTGTGTGAAAAGGGTTGTAATTGTGAAATTGAAACCGATTTACACCTACATTTCCATTGTAACAATTGCAATGAAACGATTTGTTTAACAGAACATAAAATTCCACAAATAAAAGTGCCAGATGGATTTGTTTCAGAAAATGTAAACTTAGTCGTTAAGGGAATATGCGATAAATGTAGTGGTTAATAATGCACTTCTGTTGCACTACATAAAATAAGATATTTGAAGTATGAAAAAGAAAAAAATAAACTTAAGAGACATAAACAAAAAGAAACATTCAGACGAGCATTCGCACGATGATGGGCACAATCACAGCAGTCCAGAAAGTGTCTCAAAATTCAAAACGTATGTCCCTGCGATTTTCAGTTTTATAATGCTGATTAGCGGTATCGCGTTGGATTATTTTGATATTTCATTCTTTAAAGATTGGGGGCGTATTGTTTGGTATGTAGTGGCTTACTTTCCCGTTGGATTTCCAGTCATCAAAGAAGGCTGGAAGAGTATCAAAAATGGAGATTTTTTTACGGAATTTTTTCTTATGTCTATCGCAACTTTGGGCGCATTTGCCATTGGCGAATATCCCGAAGCTGTAGCAGTAATGCTCTTTTATGCCGTTGGCGAACTATTCCAGAATGCGGCTGTCAATCGTGCTAAGAGTAATATAAAGTCATTATTGGACGTGCGCCCTAACGAAGCCTTGGTCTATCGCAAAAATAATTTTGTTTCGGTAAATCCTGAAACCGTTGCCATTGGCGAGAAAATTCAGGTACGAGTCGGCGAAAAAGTGCCTCTCGATGGTATTCTGCTTTCTGAAAAAGGCTCATTTAATACCGCAGCATTAACAGGCGAAAGCAAACCTGATACCATTACAAAAGGCGAAAAAGTATTTGCTGGGAGCATAAATTTGGACGGCGTAATTGAAATTGAAACCACCAAAGAATTTAAAGATAGTTCCATTGCAAGAATTTTGGATATGGTACAGAACGCAACAGCTCGCAAATCTAAAACAGAATTATTCATTAGGAAATTTGCACGTATTTATACACCAATCGTTGTCTTTTTAGCCATAGGTGTTACGTTATTGCCCTACTTTTTTATTGATGATTATGTTTTTAGAGATTGGTTATACAGAGCATTAATATTCTTGGTTGTTTCTTGTCCTTGTGCTTTGGTTATCTCAATTCCGTTGGGCTATTTTGGTGGATTAGGAGCAGCTTCAAAAAACGGAATATTATTTAAAGGGGCATCTTTTCTGGATGCAATGACCAAAATAAACACTTTGCTAATGGACAAAACAGGAACCGTTACCAAAGGAGTTTTCAAAATCAAAGCAATAAAAGCGATTGGTTGGGAAGAATCCGAATTTATGAAGTATTTAATGGCTATGGAAGAGCAATCTACCCATCCAATCGCAAAAGCCATTATGGAATATAGAAAAGATGGTAAGGGTTTTAAAGCACAAGAAGTATCTGAAATAGCAGGTAAAGGCTTAAAGGGTACAATAAATGTTAAAAAGGTTTTAGTAGGTAACAAAGCCTTAATGCTTTCCAATAATATAGAAGTTCCAACTGAAACTGAATCTATTGTAGAATCTATAGTATTAGTGGCAATCGATAATAAATTCGCAGGTTATGTGGTGATAGCAGACGAATTAAAAGAGGATGCTAAAGAAACGATTACAGCATTGCATAAAATAGGGATTGAAAATATAATAATGCTTTCTGGAGATAAGGATTCTATTACCCAACAAGTAGCACAAGAATTGAATATTGAAAATGCTAAAGGTGGTTTACTACCAGAAGAAAAATTAAATGAAGTTGAAACTTTAAAGAAAAACCCTGAAAATAAAGTAGCTTTTATAGGTGATGGAATTAATGATGCACCAGTACTAGCAGCAAGTGATGTAGGTATTGCTATGGGTGGTTTAGGAAGTGATGTCGCCATAGAGACAGCAGATGTTATAATTCAAACAGACCAACCTTCAAAAGTGGTAAAAGCGATTCAAATAAGTCGTTCTACCCGCAAAATAGTATGGCAGAACATCATATTGGCATTTGGAGTTAAATTGATTGTTTTGATTTTAGGAGCAGGTGGATTGGCAACAATGTGGGAAGCTGTATTTGCTGATGTGGGAGTGGCTTTGTTGGCGATTTTGAATGCTGTGAGGTTGCAGAAAATGAATTGGGAATAATAGACGGAATTTAATTAACACTTGACATCAGAAAATTGGCCAGAAAAACGTGTGAATGTACGGCATAAGGTAAGAACCCGAGCAAAGTTATATTTCTAAAGTAGATAAGATAATTCGGACCAGTATGATAATGGTTATTATTTGCTATTTTGATGTTCTTAAAATTTTTAAATTACTACAGTAGGAACTAACTTTTTTAAGAAAATGAAATAGAAAAATGGCTAATTATAAAGAAAGTAAAATCCATCTTAACTAGTAATATTATTTAGTCCATTTCATGATATTCAACAAAAAAAAAACTTCATAACGAAGAGTGCGTATCATTCAAAAGATCTTGGATACAACTTAAAATTCTCTAATTATCTTTGGATTAGTCTTGTAATAAAAAACATTTCATTATCCAAACTACAACTTTAAAGTTAAGTCCGCTTTAAATCCTGCTCAGGTTAACAAATCGCATTTTACATGCCGTTCAGCACATTCCTCTTTATTACGTATCCTCCATTTCAGGGAAGGAGCTTCACAAACATAAGGTTTTAGACACAATCCTAAACTATGCTATTTCCATAGCACTAATACCAGCCAGAAAATGGTAGGAACGTTACATTACCAATATTAAAGTTTAGCATAGTGTCCGCTAATTAAAAAGATCTTACTTAATCTAAACTTTAGAAATAGTTTCCGAAAAGGTAACAGCGAAGGCGCTATAGAAAGTAAGTGAATAAAATTGAATTGAGCACTAATCTGTATCATTTTAATATAAATAAACTTGAAGATAATTAGAGAGCATACTATTTCACCCCAATTGAAAAGGAAAACGCTCGAGATATAATAAGTATGCAATTTTTAAAGAAAACAGATGTCAAATTATATCAAAACAAACCGTCTTATATGAATTAGTAAAATGTTTTAATTAATTGATTGTCAGATTTTTGAAATTTCATATCTTCAATTTATAACTAAAAAATTAGCTGTAGTAAATAGCTACAATAACGCTTCTTAGCTTTAGTTAAAAAGCACGAAAATCCCGAAAATGAAATGAAGGGATGGAGTAGCAAGAGGGTAACACGCTGCGCGATGTTTCTACTCCTAATTTTCATGGAATCCCTTGCTATTGTTAGGATTCACTATTTTTTATTTTCATCAGCCTTCGACTTTTTTACTAAAAAACGAATATAACGCAATGGAATCAACACTTATTTTACTAAAAAATGGATAAAGGATACGAAAAAGAGCGATTTGAAACCCTAAAGATCAAATCCTCAGTAGCACGAAAATTTAAACAATTTTCTAAACGAATGTCAAAATCACAATCAATGACATTACTATTAATACTTGATTTTTTTGAAGTAAATGGAATCTCACCCAGTGAGTCAATAGGACCACAAATGGTAACCCTTGAATACAAGCTTGGGATGTTGATTAAAAAGTGTATGAATGGTATGATTGCCATTTTAAAAGATATTGAAAAATATCAAACTAAGCCAACGGTTGCAATGTTGTATTCACTTTTTGAACAAGTAGAACAGCCTAAAAAGAGACTAATATTGGAAAAAAAGTTTGATAACGAAACAAAACGGCCTCGTTTTCAAGAAAGGATATATGATAACTTTAAAACCTAAGTGATGGAAAAAGTAAATTATATTATTCACATGAATGCAGTATTTGAATGTTTTAATACTGATATTCGAATTAAGCAAGAGCATATAACACTCTATTTTGCCTTCTTCCAGAAATGGAATAGAGAATATTTTAAAAAGACGATCACAATTAATAGTGCTTTAATAATGGATTGTGCCAAAATAAAATCGAAAACAACATACCATAACTATCGAAAATATTTAAATGATTGGGGCTATTTATACTATTATCCGTCGTATAATCCTTCAAGAGGTTCCGTAGTGAAGATGCCCATATTCGGGACAGCTAATGGGACACTTACGATCCGAAAAATGGACAAGAACGTCCAAGAACCTAGCCAAAATAGGGTAACGTCTTATAAATATAAAACAAAAGAAAACCTAAATAAACAGGCCAGACCTTTTAATGAATTTGAAGTTTTACTTTTTTTAAAACAAATAATAGGTCTGCTATTGAAGGAAAAAAATTCTTTGCCTATTATCAATCTAAAAATTGGGAATTAAGTAGAGGGTTTAAAATTCCAAACTGGAAGACTGCGGCTCGGAACTATATGGAAAAAGGCTGTTGTACCTAAACAAAAAAAGACAGCTACAAATTAATGTAACTGTCTGATAATCAAGTAGCGAGAACGAGAGTTGAACTCGTGACCTCCGGGTTATGAATCCGACGCTCTAACCAACTGAGCTACCTCGCCAGGTTTTTTTAACGGGTGCAAATATATAGTTTAATTTCTTGCCTATCAAAATAAGATTGATAAAATATTATACCTCTTTTAATTTTTTAATCATTTATAAATATATATATTGCTCATCGAAAATAGTATTTGCAATGAGTGAAAAAGTAAAATTTGAAATTGAGTTTGTGATTCAATCATCACCTCAATTATTATATACGTATCTATCAACTCCTTCGGGACTTTCAGAATGGTTTGCAGACAATGTGAACTCTAGAGGTGAAAAGTTTTATTTTATATGGGACGGATCAGAAGAGGAAGCAAAATTGTTAAAACGTAAAAGTGAAGAGTTTGTAAAATTTAGATGGGAAGAAGAAGAACAGGCCGATTGTTTTTTTGAAATGAGAATAATTGTTGACGAAATTACTTCCGATGTTTCTTTATTTATAACAGACTTTGCAGAAGAAGACGAAATTGAGGAATCTAAAATGCTATGGACGAACCAAGTATCTAGTTTAAAACAAGTTTTAGGTTCTGCTTAAAGGTTTTTTGTCATAAAACAATATCTTTGACCTTGAATTTATTCAAGGTTTTTTTATGCTTAATTTTAACGGAGAGCTTCTTTCTGAAAATTCAACTTTTTTAAATCAAGAGAATAGAGGGTTTCGATATGGAGACTCGTTATTTGAAACGATTAAAGTTGTCAATCAAAAAATTTATTTTTGGGAGGATCATTATTTACGATTAATGGCTTCCATGCGTATTCTACGGATGCAGATTCCAATGAGTTTTACTATGGAATATTTAGAATCTCAGATTCTAGAAACCATTATTTCAAGTGCTCTTGAGAACTCACCAGTTAGAATAAGATTAACCATTTTTAGAAATAATGGGGGATTATACCATCCGAAAACGAATGAGGTTTCTTTTATTATAGAGGCGAAAAAATTAGAAAATCCATTTTTTATACTTAATGCGGAAAATTATGAAATAGAGCTTTTCAAAGATTTCTATGTCAATCCAGATATGCTATCTACTTTAAAAACTAATAATAGAATAATTAATGTGGTTGGAAGTATTTATGCGAAAGAAAATAATTATCAAAATTGCATTCTCCTTAATAATCAAAAAATGGTTGTTGAAGCATTAAATGGGAATATATTCATGGTTGTAGGTACGACCATTAAAACACCACCCAAAAAAGAAGGGTGTATAAATGGAATATTAAGAAAAAAAATAATTGAGATTGTTGGTAAGCTTGATACCTATACCATAGAAGAGACCACTATTTCTCCTTTTGAATTGCAAAAAGCAGACGAACTCTTTATTACCAACGCTATTGTTGGAATTCAGCCAGTGACCAAGTACCGTAAAAAAAACTATGCAACTAGTGTAGCTAAAGATTTATTGGGTAAATTAAATGCTGCCGCACGTTTAGGATAATGCAAAAAAAATAGAAGCCTTAAATTAAATTGCGTATCGAGGGTGACATATTAGTTCATAAAAAGCTATTTTTATAGCTAGAAACCTAATTTAAACTCGGATTTTCTGGAGTATTAGACCATAATAAATAATCACCACCTAATTCCAACATTTTTTCTTTCCAAAAGGCGCTTGATGATTTCTGGATAATACGACTTTCATATTTGTTGGGTACAATTACCCATGATTTTGAAGACAATTCTTTATCTAATTGCAAAGAGTCCCAACCTGTATACCCTAAAAAGAACCGAATATCTTCACTAGAAATAGCATTGGTATTGATGAGTTCTACAATTCTTTCAAAATCACCTCCCCAATAGATACCATCAGAAATTTCAATACTATTATCTATTAAATCTGGTACTTTATGAATAAAATACAAATTATCTTGTTCAACAGGACCTCCATTAAATACTTGAAAAGGCACATTTATTTCAGATACCAAATCACTAATGGAGTATTCCAATGGCTTGTTCAGAATAAAGCCTACAGAACCTTCTTGGTTGTGCTCCGCTAAAAGAACAACAGATCTACTAAATGATACATCACCTGTCAATGCAGGCTCAGCTATCAACAACTTTCCCTTTGTAGGTTCAATATTCACCATAAAATAGAATTAGTTTATTCTAAAATAAGATAAATATTAATAAAATGGTAACCTTTGAGCAAAAAAAAGCACTTCCGAAAGGAAGTGCTTTAATTATATTACTAAATTATTTCTTAGTTTACTGCTTTAGCTAATTCAGCACCAGCTTTAAACTTTACAACATTTTTAGCAGCAATTTTGATAGTCGCACCAGTTTGTGGGTTTCTACCGTCTCTTGCTTCTCTTTTAGATACAGACCAAGATCCGAAACCTACTAAAGAAACTCTACCACCTTTTTTTAGAGAACCTTCAACATTTCCTAAAAAAGACTCTAAAGCTTTCTTTGCAGCTGCTTTCGTGATACCAGCATCTGCTGCCATTGCATCGATTAATTCTGTTTTGTTCATAATTTCAATAAATTAATTGTTGTTAAAATTTCTATACCCTAACAAAATTATAAGGATTTGTGGTAAACGCAAGTAAAACAAGGGGAAATCGCCGTTTTTGTTGATAACTCGAATTGTTTGTTGATAAAGTAGGGCATTTTTTACACTTCGTCGAGACTAGTGATAGCAGGGCTTTAGCCAACTTGCGCATTTTGATCCAATTTTAAGCCATTTAAAACATCCTGAGTTTTCATTTTTCGCTTCCCTGGTAACTGAATTTCTAGGAGTTGAATGAAACCACCTTCTACCGCAATTTTAATCGTCTTTTTATCAAAAACCACTGTTTTAGTTTTGTAAGAATGTTTTTCTTTTTCAATAGCTACTTCATAAACTTTTAAAAATAAAGCTTCATCATTGTTGAAAAGTGTAGTCCATGCTGCAGGGTAGGGGCTCAAACCACGAATTTGATTGTAAATCTTATCTATTGGTTCTTCCCAATTTATTTCACACGTCTCTTTATGAATTTTATAGGCTACCTTTTCAATAGGAGTGTTGGGTTGTTTTTTGGTAGTTATTTTTCCAACCTCAATTTCTTTTACAGTCGCTAAAACTACCTCAGCTCCTAAATTCATCAATTTATCATGTAAGGTGCCAGCAGTATCAATTGGTGCAATAGCAATTTCAGATTGTAATATAATTTCTCCTGTATCTATTTTATCATCAATAAAAAACGTGGTAACACCAGTTTTTGTTTCACCATTAATAATTGCCCAATTAATAGGAGCAGCACCACGATAATCTGGTAATAAAGAAGCATGTAAATTAAAAGTTCCGTATTCTGGTATTTCCCAGACAATCTTTGGAAGCATTCTAAAGGCTACGATAATTTGTAAATTAGGTTTTAAGTCTTTTAATTCTTGTAAAAACGCTTCATTCTTTAAATTTGTTGGCTGTAAAATCTTGAGGTTATGTTCAACCGCGTATTTTTTTACGGCAGACTCTTGTAGTTTTCTTCCACGACCTGCTGGTTTATCAGGAGCGGTGATGACACCGACAATGGTATATGAACGCTGTACTAGGGTATCTAAAATTCCGACTGCAAAATCAGGAGTTCCCATAAATACTATTCGTAGTTTATTCATTTTTATGATATTTTATATTGGTTTGTTGTATTCAACGTTATTTCTTCATTTTCTAATAATGATTGTAGGGCACTAAATATCGCTTCTTCCTTATATAAGACTAATTTTATTAGTTCTCTAGAACTTTGGGGTTCTTTTTTAAGCGTTTTCAAGATAGCTTCTTTTGCCAGTTCTATAATTATATCATCTATAGGAACGGCAGATGTACATATATCGCATTTACCACATTTATCTCTATTCTCGCCAAAATAACTCAGTAACTGTTGGCTTCGGCATTTCGTATCATTCATAATATACGCAAGCATGGCATCTATATGTATAGTTTTTTGTTGAATGAGTGCTTCTACTTTTTTTGCAAATTGATGAATGGTTCTGTCGTCTTCTCTTGGCACTAGAAATACGATTTCCATATCATTATGTTGTGCTGTATAGGTGATTATCTCATCTTTTTCAAGCTGTTTTAGTATATTGGTGATCTGTGCTTCAGAGACGTTTGCTTTCTTGGCAATAGACCAAGTATTTATTTTTGTGTCATATTCAAAGATACCTCCATAAGTTCTTAGAATTGTTTGTACAATAGGAGCACTTTTTCGATAGGTTTCTAGATAATCAAAAATTTGATTTTTGGTTGCTATAAACTGTATACTCGTTTTTTTAGAGAAAGATTCTGATAATGCTAAAACAGAATTCTGATCTAAAATTCGAAGTGCATTATAGGTCAAGAACGAATTTAATTTATAGGTGCCACAAAAAGCATTGAAATTTAATAGGTAAGGTTCGTTTCTTAATTCTCCGAATGATATTTGAAAATAATTATTGAGCTTATTATACAATAATTTTAAAAATGCAACATCAGGTAAACCACTCAAAAATTGCTTTTTAACTTGAATTTCATCTGCTTTATTAGTCAAGAGAATCGCTTTTGCAGCTCCGCCATCTCTACCTGCTCTACCAGCTTCCTGAAAATAATTCTCAATACTATCAGGTATTTGGTAATGTATAACAACGCCAACATCGGGCTTGTCAATCCCCATACCAAAAGCATTGGTGGCAACCATAACCTTCAGCTTATCTTGAAGCCATAATTCTAATCGGTTGTCCTTTTCTTTTTTGGTAAGTCCTCCATGGTAAAAAGTAGAAGAAATTTTATGTTGTAGTAATAGATTAGATAAGTCGTTTGCTAGCCTACGCGTGCGCACATAAACAATGGCACTTTGATTGGTTTTTGAAAGGATTTCTTTTAATTGATGCGCCTTGTCTTCATCCCATTGTACCGAAAAAGAAATATTATCACGGGAAAATGATGTTTTTTCTATCAACGGATTTTTTAATTGCAGATTTTGAACAATATCATTCGCAACAACTGCCGTTGCTGTTGCGGTAAGTGCAATTATGGGTGCAGTAGGCGCTAGTTCTCTTAAAACAGCACAATCAAGATAGGCCGGTCGAAAATCGTTTCCCCATTGTGAGATACAATGTGCTTCATCAATAGCAATGAGGTTCACATTCATTTGTTGAATACGGTCTCTAATAAGTTCTTGTTGCAATCGCTCAGGAGAGAGGTATAAGAACTTATAGTTGCCATACAAACAATTGTCCAATAGGTCTATTAGAGCATCCTGAGAAATGCTACCAGTAAGCGAGAGGGCTTTTATTCCTTTATTTTTTAAGGTGTCAACTTGATTTTTTATTAGGGCAATTAAGGGTGAAACCACAATGCAAATACCGTCAACGGCTAATGCGGGAATTTGAAAACAAAGCGATTTTCCTCCACCAGTAGGTAGCAGGGCAAGGACATCTTTTTTTTCTAAAATCGCCGTAATAATCTGCTCTTGCGATGCCTTAAATTCAGAAAAGCCCCAATACGTTTTTAAAATATCTTTTGGGTCTTTCTGCACTAGTTTAATTTTAGGGTATCCAGAATAAAATTAACGCGATCATCAATACTTAATTTTGGTACATCAATAATGTGATAGCCAAAACTTTGATATGCTTTTTCTAAACAATCATGAATTCGTACGGCCTCTTCAAAATTTTCATAACGTTCATTATCTGCAGTATGTATTTCTTTCCAAGGCGGTAATAAAAATATAGCGTCATATTTGTGTTCCGCACATACTGTTGTAAAAGTCTCAGGATAAGGCGTGCCAAAACAGTCTAAATACGCAACAACATCTGGCAAACCACGATCCAAAAATACTAAGGGATTTTCATGGGCTTCAGCTTCTTTAAATTGGGTTACACGGCCTTGTAATATCCGTTCACTAAAGAGTAAAGGATCCGTTAAAAAAAGTTGTTCTATACCTTCTTTTCTTGCTTGTAAAGTTATTTCTCTAGAAATTTCATGAAAACAGGTGAAACCATTGGATTCTATACCACTTACAACCGATGTTTTACCCGTACTTGGACCACCTGCAATAACTATTTTTTTTGTACTCAATTATTAATTTTTTGGTTTAGCAAAAGTAATGAAAGCATAGTGAGAAAAAAATTGACTGATATACTTATCTTTGCAAAAACATTTTAATGGACGCAGAAAACCCAAAAGAATTTTACGAAACACTTAAAATCAGATTAGAAGAAACCTCAACATGGCCTACTATTTATTTATACAAATTTATTGTGCCTACTGAAGGTGCAGGTATACGAGAAATCGAAGGTGTATTTGATGATACTGGTGCTGTAATTATTACAAAAAAATCTAAAAACGGGAAATATACTAGTATTTCTATTACTGTAGAAATGGCAGATCCTGATGCTGTTATCGAAAAATATAAGGATGTTGGTACTGTAAAAGGTGTAATATCCTTATAATCTTAGTTTATATAGCAGAATTTTGTTATTTTGCAGTCTTTAAGAGCATACTTTCCTCTTTAAATTAATTAAGAAAAACTTTTCAATTTGAGTTTAGCAAACAACGAAGTATTCAATCTAGAGTACAATACCGAGCGTCCTCAGCTTATTATACCTGAGTATGGACGTCATTTTCAAAAAATGGTAGATTACGCAATGTCTATAGAAGACGATGTTGAGCGTAATAAAGTAGCGCAAGCTATTATTAGTGTTATGGGTAATTTACAGCCGCATTTTAGAGATGTCCCTGATTTTCAACATAAATTATGGGATCAGCTTTTTATTATGTCCGATTTTAAATTAAAGGTAGATTCTCCTTATCCTATTACAACTAAAGAAATGCTTCAAGAGCGTCCAGAACCTTTAGAGTATCCTCAGAATTTTCCTAAATATCGTTTTTACGGAAACAATATAAAGTTAATGATTGATGTAGCTATTTCTTGGGAAAAGGGCGATAAACGTGATGGTTTGGAATATGCTATTGCCAACCACATGAAAAAATGCTATCTGAATTGGAATAAAGATACGGTTGACGATAATGCTATTTTTAAGCATTTGTTTGAGTTGAGTGAAGGTAAGATTGATTTAGCTAGTGAAGGGGAGCACCTTACAGAAAGCGGACAATTTTTGAAGAATCGTCCTGCGAAGCAAAATTCTAATCGGTCGAATAATATTGCTAAAAAAAATAATAGAAATACTAATAGTCGCACTAAAAAGCGATACTAAAATATTCAAAATTAAATGGGGACATTTAAAATTGAAGGTGGCCACCAATTGCATGGTGAAATTACCCCTCAAGGAGCAAAAAATGAAGCACTACAAATTTTATGTGCTGTTCTACTCACCTCCGAAGCTGTTACAATAAGTAATATTCCTGATATTGTTGATGTCAATAAGCTAATTTCTTTATTGGAAGATTTGGGTGTGAAAATTCAGAAAAAAGGTAAAGGCACATATAGTTTTGTTGCCGATGATGTGAATTTAGAGTACTTACAATCAGACCAGTTTAAGCAAGATGGTAGAGGCCTTAGAGGTTCTATTATGTTGGTTGGGCCATTATTGGCACGTTTTGGTAAGGGATATATTCCAAAGCCAGGTGGTGATAAAATTGGAAGAAGAAGGCTAGATACGCATTTTGAAGGGTTTATAAATCTTGGTGCCAAGTTCAGATATAATAAAGAAGAGCATTTTTATGGAGTAGAAGCTAAAAAGCTTAAAGGTACTTATATGCTTTTAGATGAAGCATCGGTTACCGGTACTGCTAATATTGTTATGGCCGCCGTATTAGCGGAAGGTACAACGACCATATACAATGCTGCTTGTGAGCCTTATTTACAACAACTTTGTAAGATGTTGAATAGAATGGGTGCTAAAATTACAGGTATAGGTTCTAATCTATTAGTCATAGAAGGTGTTGATAAATTAGGCGGTACTGAGCACAAAATGCTACCGGATATGATTGAGATTGGTAGCTGGATTGGTCTTGCTGCGATGACGAAGAGTGAGCTGACTATCAAAAATGTAAGCTGGAACGATCTTGGTCAAATACCGAGCGTTTTTAGAAAATTAGGGATTACCATAGAGCGTAAAGACGATGATATTTATATTCCTGCACATAAAAATGGTTACGAAATACAAAATTATATAGATGGTTCTATTTTAACCATTGCGGATGCGCCTTGGCCTGGATTAACACCAGATCTATTGAGTATTATTTTGGTGGTAGCAACGCAAGCAAAAGGTGAGGTTTTAATACATCAAAAAATGTTTGAAAGCCGTTTGTTCTTCGTAGATAAATTGTTAGATATGGGCGCAAAAGTAATTCTTTGCGATCCACATAGAGCAACTGTTATTGGGCACGATTTTAAATCTACCTTAAAAGCAACGACTATGGTTTCACCAGATATTAGAGCGGGTGTTTCTTTATTAATTGCAGCATTATCTGCAAAAGGAACGTCCACCATTCATAATATTGAACAGATAGATAGAGGATATGAAAATATAGATGAGCGTTTACGTGCCATTGGTGCGAAGATCACACGAGTATCTTAATATTTTTTAAACTGATAAAAATGTATAAACCGTAAAGTGTAAGCTTTGCGGTTTTTTTGTTTTCTAGGGGGTTATTTTTCTATATCATTATTGTCAATCACTCGTATGGTCTGGATGCGAACATCGGTTATAGGTCGGTCTAAATCATTTGTTTCTACTTTAGCTATTGAATCTACAATAGCCAACCCTTTTACTACCTCACCAAATACAGTATAATTTTGGTCCAAATGTGGAGTGCCACCTACGGTCTTATAAATTTCTCGATGGTTTTCTGGTAGGGTATAGTGATGAAAATTTTTGTTGGTCTTTGCCCAAGTATTGATGCTATCACTGTAATGCGAATACACAATTCTATTATTTTTCACCATGGCGGATCGTAAAGAATCTAGCAGGTATTTGTGGGAAGGATCATTGGCAATATCATGCTCAGCTAACCATGTGTTAATTCGTTTTTCAGCAGTATCCAATAAGCTATCATTATAGACTTTTCCTTGTACAATATAAAATTGCATTCCACTGGAAGCCCTTTCTGGGTTGCCATCTCTAGCTGCGGCCAATACTCCTTTTTTGTGAAATAAATTAGGACGGAATTCCGCTGCAATCTTATACGGGACATCGCCTTCACCTAGCGTGTCTATAACTTGAGCTTTTTTACTATCTGGATCACCACCTTGGATCATAAAGTTATGTATCACTCTATGAAAAAGCAGACTATCATAAGCTTTGTTCGCCGTAAGGTTTATAAAATTATCACGGTGTAAGGGAGTCTCATTATAGAGTTCGAGAACTATTGTGCCATAATTGGTCACCATTTCTACAGTTTTTCGCTTTTCAACTTTAACTTTTTGAGCTTCTTTTTTCTGATTGCAGCTAAATAGCGATAGTGAAAGGAGTAGGAGTAAAGTGAATTTAGTGAATTGGTTCATTTTTTATGGTTTAAGGTTGGTGATAACTACAATTTGAATAAATAGAATCTGTTTAACTATTTTTAGTAAAGCCATATGTGTATATTACAGCATTTTCCCAAGTATTTCTTTCATCATTTTTGCGGCCAAAAACGCAGTCATATTTTGAAAATCTCTATTAGGATTATATTCAACGATGTCTGCTCCAATTATTTCAGCATCTATACTGTGTATTAAATCTATGACTTGTCTGGATGTTAAGCCTCCAGGCTCATGATGTGATACTCCTGGAGCAAATGCAGGGTCAAATGCATCCATGTCAAGAGAAATATATAGCGGATTCTTGAATTTAGGTATGGTAGAAAAATCTAAATCTTTCATTTGGTGAATCTCAACCTTATATTTTTCTGCCTGTTCGGCTTGATGTGGATTTAAAGTTCTAATACCCACTTGAACAAGCCTAGTGGCAAATCCGTTTTCCATAATTCTTGCAAACGGACAAGCATGTGAGTATATGTCACCTTCATAATTGTTATATAAATCGGCATGTGCATCAATATGAAGAATATCTAATTTGGGGTATTTTTTATGATGTGCTTTGATAATTGGGTAGGTAATGGAATGATCCCCACCCAACGTAAAGATTTTAGCATTTGAATTTAGATGTTTTTTAGTTATTTCTTCAATTGAAAAGTAATCTTCTATTTCAAAATCTCCTTTATCTACAATAGTTGAAGATTCAATGGAAATTCCATTTTCTGAAAATAAATTTAATGAACCAGAGTGTAATGCTTCTCTTATTAGTGGGGGTGCAAGTCTTGGTCCTTTTTGATATGATGATTTTTTGTCATATTTAATTCCTTGGATACATATTTTCGTCATTTGATTGCAGCTATTTGTGGTGGTTGATTTAAAATTAGTATTGGAAAAATTTAAAGATTCAATTCCGTTTGATTAGAATAGGTATTAAAAATATGTGGCTAATAATCTTTTGCATTTATATGATTTATTCAGAAGGAAGCACTTCATAATGTCTCTAGTTTTATAAATATTCTAGGCAGCGGGGTTTTATCTCCTTGACTTTTGTAATCAAAATAATAGGTTGCTCCTAAATAATCCATATAGCTTCATAGCTTATTTTTCAGATTCAAGTTATGAAATTTTGCTTTTATAAATGGAGTGAAAGAAATGTTTTAAAGTTATTGTTTTTCCCATTTTATTTTAATAGCTGATAAGTTGTTTACTTCTAGCTTTATAGTGGGTAATATTTGAAATTTGTTCTTCAAGTAAAATTCTATAGGGGAATTATACCATTCTCCATTACTTTTTCTTTCATTATTATGGTTCACGACCCAACCATTTAATAAGGGTTCTTTGTTTTTGGCAAGGTCTAACAATTTAGTGCCAAGGCCTTCTCCTTGTACTGCTGAAGCTACTATAATTACAAACCATTTTTTATTATTCCGAACAAAATCTACATACCAACCTTTTATATTTTGGTGTTCATCTACTACTAAAATATGTGATTGCTCTTTGAGTTTTTCCAAATAGATTTCAAAATCTGACAGGCTATCGTAGTTAAGTTTTTCAGGATACTCCGTATTCCAAAGTGTTTTTATCTGCTCTTTGTAAGTTATACTTAATACTTCTGTTCTAATGAATTTCATTTCAACTAATTAAGACTGCTTTATGCAAAGGAAAAGTGTTATATACTACCCAACTTGTTTTTCAAGTGCTAAATAATAAATTGCATCGCCCGAGTCTAGTGGGACAATTTTAATCTCACATTTGTAGGGGGTATTATCTTTTTTATAATTGATGATCACCTCTGTAAATGGCTTATTCTCTTGTAAATTTTCTCTAATTCGCTCCTTGGTGTCCCTAGAAGTACCTTCTCCTTGTAAAAAAGCAGGGGTTTTGTCGATAGCAAACTTTTTAGGATACCCTGTCATATCTACAAAACCATTATTTACCCAAACTATTTTCTTGTTATGGTCGGTAATTACCAAAGCTTCAAATGATTGTTCATGAAATATGGCATCAAAATCATTTGTCCAATGTAATATTTTAGCTAGTTTTTTAACTTCTTTAATATCGTTTTCTTGTCGGAGTGTTTCTGTTTGATTGTAAAAATATTGGCTGTAAATGTCCCAACTTAAGAGGGGCATTATTTTCTTTTTCGAAGGTTTAATGAAATGTTTACGGTGGTTGTATTCTTCGGGTGGCAGTTCTGAAAGATACAGGTCAAGACACATCATTTCTGATAGGTTATTTTTCATAGTCTATAATCCAAAATTGCTTTATTTCTCAATTAATGTCCCATCAGGGTATTTTGCAAAGCGACCTTTTTCTCTATCGTGGACATGATCGGCATGCGGCCAAGGCCAACCTCCAAATTGGGTTAATTGGTATTCTTGCATCGATTTTTGTATTTCTTCGTCAGTATTCATAACAAAAGGACCATATTTTGCCACAGGTTCCTTAATTGGGTTACCTTGTAATACTAAAAAGTGACCAATTTTATTACCGGTAGTAATTTTTACATCTACAGTAGGGTTTAATAAAATACCGTGATTAGGCTTAATAGTATTGCCTTCGATCTCAATTTCATCACCTTCATAAAAATACAAGCTTCTATTTACATTCGTCTTTGCTTTTGGTAATGTAAAGGTAGCATTGGCGTTGATATGAATATTCCATATGGCAACTTCATTTTCTGTAGCCGCCGCCCAAGAATCAGGAGCAGGTTTTGGAGCTATTGTATTTTTATAGTCGCCCGCAATTACTTTTACGCTGCTATTTTCAGTAGTAATAACAGGGATATCTTCATGCCAGAGCATTGCAAAATGAGGATCAACAAACTTGCTTTTTTTGGGTAAGTTCAACCAAATTTGAAATAACTCTAACGGATTCTCTTTGTCTTTATTTAGTAATGGAAACATCTCAGAATGCTGAACGCCACGACCAGCAGTCATCCATTGTGTGTCTCCTAAGCCAAAACGACCAGCAGCTCCTAAAGAGTCGGAATGATCGCAAAAGCCTTTATTTACAATGGTTATTGTTTCAAAACCTCTATGTGGATGTGCAGGAAATCCAGGGACTGTTCTTCCATGATACATACGCCAACCATCTTTAAGTGTGAAATCATTACCCAAATTTCGACCTGATAAAGATGCATCAGGTCCCATTTGTTCATTACCCTTGGGAAAATGATCTAAATGATATACACAAAATAAAAAAGGATCTTGGGTTTGCCATGGAAATCCTAAAGGGAAAATTGATTTTATACTGTTGTTCATGAGTCTATGTTTTTACTGCTCGGCATCATTAATTTCTATCCAATAGCCTTCCGGGTCTTGTAAATAAATTTGATGTACACCGTCTGCCCGCATGGTTACAGCACTCTTTTTTCCAGGCCAATCTTCATAAGCAACCTTATGTTTATCTAAATTTGTAATAAAAGCATCTAATTGGTTTGTAGATAAACAAATATGACTCGATTTATGCTTTTTCATGACCAATGTATCCTTATAAATAAGATGTAATTGCGTATTACCATGTATTGCAAACCATCTGAAACCTGGATCTTTAGTTGGGTGATCTATTTCTTTCAAGCCCATTATAGTAGCATAAAAATCTCCTGTAGTTTTTAAATCATTGACAATTAAGGTAGAATGATCAATCGTAAAATTATAAGACTGTGCCTGTATTGTTAGTACCACAAAAAAAGTGAACACTATAAATATTTTTTTCATAATTTGATTCTAATTCTGTTGTACTAAAATACAATAAACAACTTAGCTAAGTTCAATTTTAGGCTTGAATATCTATGGTTATTTTTTTGGATAATACTTTTTCTAGCACTATAAAATCAATACCAGCTTGAGCATAGGTTTTATTCGTTTCAATAAATCCAAATTTCTTATAGTAACTAGTTTTATTAGCACGAGCATTACACCACATATTCTCACATTGCCGCTCTTTTGAATATGCAATGATATAGTTTAGTAATGTGGAAGCATACCCATTCCCTTGTTCCGATTCTGCGGTAGCAAGTTTTCTAAATTGTGCAGAATTACCCTCAATAAATAGAGAAACTACAGTGACAATAATGTTATTTTTAAAAACTCCAAAATGTACCCCTTCATGATCTTTTGGTAATTTTATATAATCAAAAGGTAAATCTGGGTACATAACAATATGTCGCAAATCGTAAGTTTGCTCTGCTGTGATTTCTTGAATTTTTATATGCATAATAAATATTATTCTTCTCGATATCTTTTCATAATATCTTTAAAAAGTTCTCCTGTTGATGGTGGCGTATATGATATTGCATTTGCTCCAGCCTCAATAGCCTTCCTAATGGTCTCGTCTGATTTTCCACCGGTAGCTAAAATGGCAACATCAGGATTAATATCTTTTATTCGTTTGATAATATCAACAGTGTTAGTAGCTCCTGATACATTGAAGATATCTACTCCGGCATCAATTCTACCTTTTATATCATCTTTTCCAGAAACTATAGTTACTGTTATTGGAATATCTATTTTATCTTTTAACTCAGAAATTAATTTGTTGGGTGTAGGCTTATTTAAAACTACGCCCATTGCGCCTTGAAATTCGGCATGTATCGCCAATTCTACAGAACGAACTCCTGTGGTGAGTCCGCCACCAACACCACAAAAAATGGGTTTGTCGGCAGAAAGAATCAACGCATTTGAAATTACGGGTTGAGGCGTAAATGGGTATACAGCAATGATAGCATTGGCATTGGTATTTCGAATTATAGCAACATCGGTACTAAATAAAAATGATTTTAAGAGCTGTCCAAATACACGAATACCAGAACATTCTTGAATCACTTCAGGCACCGTAACAATATTTCTTCGCAATCTACTGCCAAAAGAGGGTATTTTATCCATAAGATAAATCAGTACCGATAGTACGATACTTTTAATTTAAATTAAAGATATGTATTTTTATTTTTTGCTAATTACTATTTAACAAGGCTAGTAGAAATATTAGGATAGTGCTTCTTTATAGGCCGTTAAACAACGTTCTCTTGCCATTTTATGATCTACCATTTTATTTGGGTATGTCAATTCTTGCAATTCAGGAACCCATTTGTTAATGTATTCCTTTTGCTTGTCAAATTTTTCAATCTGTGTCATCGGATTAAAAATCCGAAAGTAGGGTGCTGCATCAACACCAGAGCCTGCTGCCCATTGCCAATTGCCAACATTGGCACTTAGATCAAAATCTAGTAATTTTTCAGCAAAATAAGCTTCTCCCCATCGCCAATCAATTAGTAGATGCTTGCATAAAAAGCTAGCCACAAGCATACGAACACGGTTATGCATATAACCTGTTGCATTCAGCTCCCGAATTCCTGCATCTACTAAAGCATAACCTGTTTGTCCGTTTGTCCATTTTTCAAATTCCACTTCATTATTTCGCCATTCAATGCGGTCATATTTTGGTCGGAATGCTTTATTTACTGTGTGTGGAAAATGCCAAAGAATTTGCATAAAGAATTCTCTCCAAATTAGTTCACTCCAATAAACCTCATTCTTTTCTGCTATAGCCTTTTTCATGATGTTGCGAATAGAGACAGTCCCAAAACGTAAATGTGGCCCTATTCTAGAAGTGCCATTTTCAATGGCCGGGAAATTTCTAGTGTCTTCATAATTTTGAATAAGAGCAGGAGAACTATTATATTCAGGCACTTTTATAGTAGATGGTTCAAAGCCAATGTCTGAAAGTTGAAGTTCAGGAAGCGCTTTATTTTTTAGCAAATTATTCAGATATGCCCTAGTATCATAGACTTGCAAATATTCATTAGCATTGAATTTTGATTTCCACTTGTTTTTAAATGGTGTATAAACTACATAAGGGGTACCATCATCTTTTACGATATCATCTTTTTCAAAAACAACTTGATCCTTATAGGATTTGAATTCTATATTTTTTTGGGCTAATACTTCTTTAATAATTGCATCACGCTTAAGGGCATAAGGTTCATAGTCTCTATTTGTATATACCTTTTGAATGTCATAGGTTGTGCATAACTCGGTAAATACTGCTTCTGGTGTTGTGTAAAAAAGGGCGATAGTGCTATTTGTAAGCTTCTGTAGCTCATTTTTCATGTTCTGAATTGTCTCATAAATAAAAGACACTCTAGCATCATTTTTTGGTAATTTGTCTAGTATTTCCTTATCAAAAATAAAAATAGGTAGCACTGGATGGCCACCTTTTAGAGCCGCCAAAAATCCTATATTATCATCTATTCGAAGATCACGACGAAACCAAAATACAGCTACCTTTTCTTTCATGAATTTGTCTTAGCATTAATATTTAATTTATATTCAAGGTCGATATGCCACCATCAACGCCAATAACCTGACCTGTTATCCAGGAACTTTTATCACTCAGTAAAAATAATGCAATATTAGCAATATCATTAGCTTGGCCAATTCGTTTTAATGGATGCCTTTGTGACATTAATTCAACTTTTTTATCAGAATTCAGTAATCTTTTTGCAAGTGGTGTATCTACTAAGGAAGGCGCGACCACATTAATTCTAATTTTTGGAGCATATTCCGCAGCCATTGCCCTTGCAAACCCTTCGACAGCCCCTTTAGCTGCGGCAACACTACTGTGAAATGGCATTCCAACACCCACAGCAACGGTACTAAATAAAACCATACTAGAAGTGGATGCCATTTTTGAAAGGATGCTCTTTATCACTTTAACCATACTAAAAAAATTCAACTCCATATCATCATGAAATGTATCCATAGACATCATTTTAAAAGGTTTTAAATTGATGCTTCCTGGGCAATACACAAAGCCGTGAAGTTCTTCAGGGAGGGTAGTAGTATCTAATTCTTGGGTCAAGACATCAAAGGGAATATGGGTAATATTCAGATCTGCAATCTCATCTTTAGTTCTTGAAGCTACAAATACATTGTGTTCTTTCTGTAATTGATTGGCGATAGAAAAACCAATACCATGTGAGCCACCTATTAAAAGTATATTTTTTTTCATCTGTTGCTATTTGTCATATTAGGAGAGTCTTCTTTATTTCACGATTAAACATCCTGAGCGTATGCTGATTAGATAGTTTGTAGTACCAACTCATTGGGTTGATGATCAACCATTCCAAATAATTCTATTAATTTGTTTTCTCTGTATTTAAATATTGCCGTCAATTGCTTTTTAATAAATAAGGCATGGGCTATTCTACCGAAAACACCAAAGGGAATTTTGTAATCGATAATATCTTCCATTTCAACACCATTGGCCGTTTTAGTAATAAAATGCTTGTGATGCCATAATGCATAAGGACCAAAGCGTTGTTCGTCCACAAAGTAACTTCCTTCATTTACATGAGTGATTTCTGTAACCCAACGCGTTGAGTAACCTGGAAGAGGAGAAACGGTATACTGAATTATTTGACCTGAGAACATTGCTCTATCAGCTCCTGATAGAATCTGGAATCCCATTGCATCTGGCGTTATAACTTTTAAATTTTTAGGATCTGATAAAAAATCCCATGCCATCTTTTCACTTATAGGTAATGTTTGTTTGGAATAAAGTTGGTATAGTTTCATGAATATTTGTTATATAATCTATTATGTAATTAGGAAGCAACAGCTTACTTTAAATTAGGAACAAACAAATATATAATTGTTTTTGTTTAAAGAAAAATAAATAAAGTTAAACAATATAAAATACTTTTAAATATCAGAGTTAATTTAATATATCGATATGCTTTGGTAATAAAAAGTAGCATAGTTGTCCATTTACTCCAATCTTATTTAAGGATAAAATTGCATTAGCTCCATTACGCTTTATTCTTATTTAAGGATTTGTTAACAAATCATAGGTGTCTTTATTAGTAGCTTTGTTTAAAACAAATAACTCACTCTTATGAAAAAAACAGCTATTTTATTATTTGCTATTTGCACAAGTTTTGCTATGAATGCGCAAATAACTACACCTCAACCTAGTCCAGCAGCAACAGTTAAACAAGTGGTTGGATTGTCCGACGTTATTCTAGAATATTCTCGACCAGCAATGCGAGGTAGAACTATTTTTGGAGATTTAGTTCCTTATAACAAATTATGGAGAACTGGAGCTAATAAGAACTCAATAATTACTTTTAGTACTGATGTTACTGTTAGTGGAAAAGATCTTAAAGCAGGTTCTTATGCGATATTTACTTCTCCAGGTGAAAGTGTTTGGGAAATTACTTTTTACTCAGATACCGAGAACTGGGGTACACCTCAAAGTTGGGATGCTAGTAAAGTTGCTGCTATTGTAAAGGCAAATCCGATTAAAACTGCTGATAAAGTAGAATCTTTTACTATTGGAATTAATGAGATTACGGATAACGGTGCGCATTTAGAACTTTCATGGGACCATACGAAGGTGGCGATTCCTTTCGAAGTACCTACTGATGCAACTGTTATGACTGCTATAGAAAAAGTTATGGCTGGACCTGGTGCTGGAGATTATTATGCTTCTGCAGTGTATTACATGAATTCAGGAAAAGATATTAGCAAAGCTAAAGAATGGATGGATAAAGCCATGTCAATGACTGAAAAACCTGCTTATTGGCAATTAAGGCAACAATCGCTTATCTATGCGAAAGCTGGTGATAAGAAAGGAGCGATTGCTGCAGCAAAAAAATCTTTAGCGGGTGCTGAAGAAGCAAAAAATGCAGATTATGTAAAAATGAACAAAGATTCATTGAAAGAATGGGGAGCTATGTAATTATATAGTTCTTAAATTTAAAAGCTCCATAAACCTAAGTTTATGGAGCTTTTTTTATGATTTTATTGTTGGGGTCTTCAAAATATTATCAAACAATTGAAAGAAACAAGAAATGATAATCACCAAGCCACAGCCAATGAGATTCAGCAATAAATAGCCTAATTTTTCTTGTCCAGTAGGATAAATATAGATCAGTGAATAATAAATAATAAAAATAAGTAGCTGTGTTACTATGGCACCAATAAAAACGGCATTTCCTTTCACAAACTTAAAGAAGAAAGCCAATAAAAATATACCCAAAACATTACCATAAAAAATTGATCCTATTATGTTTACCAATTGAATTAAATTATCAAAAAGACTTGCCACACAAGCAATGGATATGGCTATTACTCCCCACAATAGGGTAAACCATTTTGATACTTTTACGTAGTAATCTTGTGGTTTTTTGGTGGTTTTCTCTGTATGTCTTTTGAAAATATCTAAAGCAGTTATAGTACCCAAAGCATTCAATTCAGAAGCTGTTGAAGACATGGCAGCAGATAATATAACAGCTAATAATAAACCGATTAATCCTTTTGGTAAATAGTTGAGTATAAAGTGGATAAAAACGTAATCTTTATCATTTGTTTCGGCAGTACTATTGGCTTGTTTTATTATAGAACGTGCCGCTTCTCTATTTTTTTTATCTTTTTCATTAATTTGTATGATATGTTGCTTAGCCTCAACAGTAGCGTCATACTCTTTTATATCTAAGGCTGACGAAAATTTATCTTGAGCAATTTTCTTTTCTATAGCCAATTCGTCATGTGCCTTTTCCAATAGCCTATAGTCATCTGCATATGGTGATTCTAAAACGGCAGAGGTGGCTGCAGGATTAAAATTTAATGGAGATGGATTGTATTGGTAAAAAACGAAAACAAGTACCCCAACTAAAAGAATAAAAAATTGCATAGGGATTTTTAGAATACCATTAAAAATAAGGCCTAATTGACTCTCTCTTACTGATTTACCTGACAAATATCGTTGAACCTGACTTTGATCTGTACCAAAATATGCTAGTGATAGAAAAAGTCCGCCTGTTATACCATTCCAAAATGTATATCTTGATGAAGTGCTGAAACTAAAGTCAAGAATTTCTAATTTTCCACTTGCCCCTGCAATTTTTAAAGCTTTACTGAACGTAATATCTGCAGGTAGATAGCCTAGAATAAAGAAAAAGGCAATAAACATGCCTATCATTATAATAAACATTTGCTGTTTTTGGGTCACATTTACGGCTCTAGTACCCCCAGAAACAGTGTAGATAGTAACAATTGTTCCTATAATAATGTTTAAGGTGCGTAAATCCCATCCTAAAACTGCTGATAATATAATAGAAGGCGCAAATATGGTTATTCCGGCTTGTAAGCCACGTTGAATTAAAAATAAGATAGCTGCTAATGTTCTTGTTTTTACATCGAATCTATTTTCTAAAAACTCATATGCTGTATAGACTTTTAGTCTATGATAGATTGGAATAAAAACAATACAAATAATAATCATCGCCAAGGGCATTCCAAAATAGAATTGAACAAAACCCATGCCGTCATGAAATGCCTGACCCGGTGTTGAAAGGAAAGTGATGGCACTTGCTTGTGTTGCCATTACAGATAGTCCAACTGTAGACCAGTTAGCCTCTTTCCCAGCTAAAACATAATCAGTAACATTTTTACTTCCTTTAGTTTTCCAAATACCATAACCTACTATAAAAGCAAGTGTTCCAATTAAGATACTCCAATCAAGTGCTTCCATACTAGCTATTTCCTGTCATTATAAAATAAAAAATAATAACATAGATAACATTTAAAATCAATACTATGGAATACTCCTTTTTCCAAATAAACTTTTCTTCCATAGTATTACTTTTTTATTTGATCTTTATTTACCACTGTATCTTTTCCAATAGACAGCATATTTGCAAATAATTTATAGGCCCCAGTTACTCCAGCTGGTAATTCTCTGAAAAAACTTAGCCCCGTATAAATATAGTGCCCTTTTCCGTAAGGAGCTACAAGTAAGCTTCCACTTTTTGATGGTTCATCTTCATCATGCATTTCTAGGATAGGTGTAAATTCTTTGGCCCACGCTTCAGGAAAATATAAACCACGTTCTTGAACCCAGCCTTCAAAATCTTTTGATGTTATGGTGTTCGGAAAATTAACGAGTGAATGATTTTTTGCTAAAATGGTGACTACAGCATTCTCATCAGTTACTCTATCATTAGAAAGCTTTAAATCATAAGGGGCAATATGGTCAAATTGTTTGTCCCATCTTCCAGCAGTATTGTATTGTACAATTAACGTACCACCATTTTTTACATAGTCTAATAAGCTATGTTGCTTGAATTTTAATTCGGAAACAACATTATAAGCTCTAATCCCCATTACAATAGCATCGTATTTTTCTAATGAAGTTTCAGTTATTGTAGTAGGGTCTATATTATGTACCGTATATCCAATTTGTTCTAAACTTACTGGGATGTTGTCACCTGCACCAGAAATATAACCAATATTTTGACCTGCCTTCTGAATATTCAAGCGTACCACTTTTGTTTCTGCGGGCATCAAAACAGATTGTTGAGGAATATGATCATAAGCGATGGTTATGAGTTCTTTTGAAATTTCTTTTCCATCAATTTTTACAATGGGAGATATATAATTCTCATCTTGATTGTCAGGTGGCGTTAATGTGAAAATCAAGGTTTGTTCATCGCCTTTTTTCTGAATATTAAATAATTTTGTTTCGGTGTCTACTATCCACCCTTTTGCATAACAAAATTGAACTTCTCCTATAGCATTGTCTTTATGAGCTTTTACCACAACAGGCACTTGCTTACTTTTTCCATCAGCAAAAATTAATATTTTATCTTTTATTCGTGCAGTTGCTGGAGGTAGAATTTCAAAAGGTTGGTATAATTCACCTTTGTCTGGTTTAGAATAGCGATAAATAATAGGTTTTCCAATAGTAATTAATTTGCCATTAAAATCTAATTTGAAGTAGGCGTTTATAGCTCTTGGTGTTTCAGGCTTTCCAATTAATTCTTGATCTTTTACAGTATAGGTGCCTAAGCTTCCTTTTTCATTGAGCCAATAGGGACTCGTGTATGATTCACTTTCTGAAATGTTTAGCTCTTTAGAGAAATTAAACTTTGTGTTGTCTGTTAATAGAATGATAGAATCGGTGGTAAATTGAGGAGATAAAGAGACCGCTCTAAGACTTATTTTATTATTACTTCTGTTTAGCGCTTCGATATTTATTTTTAAATTTTCACCTGGATAGGCTGATGCTGCTTCTGCTGAAGCCTCTAAATAAAGACCACTTACAGCTTCAATTAGATGTATAAGCTCTTTAGTTTTTGAAGCTACCCATTGCTTATCACTATTTTTTTGCAGCAATTCATAAGCTTTTAATAGTTCAGGTAAGTGTATGGACGGATCTCTAAAATTAAAATTTGCTTCTATTTTATAAAGAATATCACCAATTGCTTTTCCTCCTTCAATTCTAGACCATGTAGTGTTAATACCCTCAAAAATATTATTTTTATCTTTTGGTAAATCTCCTTTTAATAACTCAATATACTCTGTTTCTGATCCTCTGGATGTAAGTCTACCAAAACCTTGACACAAATGCTGACTACTTGCCATTGAAGCGATTTCATTATTTGAAAGCCCTAAATTGGGGTAGTAAATACCCGTGTTTACGTTCAGTAAATTGGTTTTATCAGCATTGTCGAAATTCTCTTGACTACCATAGAACCACCATGAGGTATTGAAAAAAAGTCTTTTTGGTTGCCAAGTTGTTGTTTTAGATAATTGATTAGCAAAGGCTGAAGCGTCACTAGCGAGATCAAAGGCTTCAAAACTAAGCATTGCTGAAGACGTATGATGACCATGTGTGCTGCCGGGAGTTCTATGATCAAATCTATTGACAATTACGTCGGGTTTAAAATTTCTGATAATCCATACCACATCACTTAAAACAAGATCTTTATCCCAAATTTTTAAGGTCTCTTTTGGATGTTTTGAAAAACCAAAATCTTTAGCTCTTGTGAAAAATTGCTCACCTCCGTCTATTCTTCTTGCTGCTAAAAGCTCTTGGGTACGAAGAACTCCAAGGAGTTCTGATAATTCTGTACCAATTAAATTTTGCCCTCCATCACCTCTGGTTAAAGAAAGATAAGCGGTTTCTGCTTTTACATTATTTTCAAAATAAGAGATAAGTCTTGTGTTCTCATCATCTGGATGAGCAGCAATATAAAGAGCTCTACCTAAAAAATTTAATTTTTGAAGGGATAAATAAATGTCAGAAGAAGCGCTTTTTTTTGGAGCTTGAGCATTAGTGAAACTGGTTACTAAAAAGGTAACCACAAACAACCTTATAATTAGGCGCATAAATTTTTAAATTTAGTTGGTACTCAAATATAGAAAGATATATAGCTAGCTAGAAAATTTTAGAACTTCTTTAACAAACTTTAAATTATAATTGATCTATATCTTCATTATAGGTTTGTACCAAAGCCACTCCTTTTTGGAGTACTAAACTATTGGGATAGGTTAAAATTTCACCATTACTTCTTCGTAAATGAAGATGAAAGGCACGAATGTCTTCAATGATAAAAGTTTCTTCACCATTTTTATCTGTTTCATGTATTTCTTTATCAAAAATGCGAATTGTATTTCCAATTTTAAAAGGATAGGAGAAAAATATAATTACACCTGCAGTAATATTACTTAAGATAGACCATTGTGCAAATAATGCTACTCCAATAACTGCAAATACGGAAGCTAAAAGTGCTCCTAAATCTCTGAAGTTTACACTCCAAATTAAAGTTAATATGCCAATAGTAATAATAGTTAATGCAATAGAAATATACTTAATAATCAGATTGGTTCGAACTTTGTTAAAATCACCAATCTTGCCCACTTTTCGAACGGCTTGAGTAAAAATAAATTTTAAAACTAATACGATTACAAAAGTAATAAGTGATCTTAAAAGTTCTTCTTGATGGTTGATAAAAAATGTATTCATGTATTATAATCCTAAACTATCGCGCAAAAATAAGTCACTATTCTTATTTTGTTGCCAATATGGTGTTATAATTGACTTATTTTTTGTGGCCATGGTGGTCATTAATTTTGAATTTGCTCCAAAGCCACTTTCAAAAATTTCTGACCAACTCTCAATACTATGTGGAAAACTAGTGGTGAAATTTATCGTAAGTGTTCTTTCTAATTCTGGATATACCATAGTATAAGTACTGATACCCTCACTTAAAACTTCTAATTTTGCTACAGCATCATAGGCTTTTAATTCTTTATGGCGCAATCTTAAGAACTCAAAAGAAGGGATGATTTTATGTGCACCTAAAGGCAAATTACTTGGATTGATTCTTATTTTATTCCAAATTTCGTTCTCTAAAATAGTTTTTTCTAGTGAAAACTCCTGATCGGCCTCATTGGCGAAATACGAATGTGATACTACATTAAATTTATCTTTATTATTTAATTGTGCATATACATGACCACACCATTCTTGTGCAGAAAATGATACTTTAAGTGCGTGAGAATTGTCATGTACAGGATAAAAACTACTCGTCATAATAGAGTAGGGGTATATACCAGTAAGATAATTCTTAGTACTATTTAATTTAAGCACAGGAATATTGTCAGAGTTATTTTGGTCTGCCTTCACTTGTTGGTTCGCTAAAAAAGGTTCGGTTACATAAATTAAAACGGCATTACCTTCTCGTAGTTCACCATAGCGCGCTTGTTCTAGGGTATACGATGTAATTTCAGCATTACCTGAATACCAATATTTTTTAAATTCGGTTGATAATGGCCTCTTTTTTTGAATGATTGGAGCTTCCAATGTAACTATAGCTTCCGGATTGTTAGTTACAATTTTATCTTTACATGATGTTATTAAGAATACCACTATGGCAAAAACAACAATCGAAAGCTCAAATTTTATCCACTTTTTCATACGTTTCTTAAATTGAAATTATACTAAATTACTCCTTGTACCATATCCATTAAAGTTTTGTGAACTAAATGGGTTGGTAAACCTACTACATTTGCATGTGAACCTCGTATTTCTTCGATGCCTATTAGTCCTATCCATTCTTGAATTCCATATCCACCAGCCTTATCAAAAGGTTTATATTTACGTATGTAATGCCAGATTTCCTCATCGGTCAACTCTTTAAATTTAACTTGTGTTGTACAATTGACAATCTTTTGAATATGGATTGTAGTAAAACATACAGAAGTGATTACCTCATGCCAATCATTTGATAATACACGTAACATGGAATAGGTTTCATTATCATCAGCTGGTTTTGCTAGAGACATATCTTTATACCATACTACGGTATCTGAAGTAATTACAACTTCATTTTTCGTCAATGTTTCTTTAAATTTTGAAGCTTTTAATACTGCCAAATAATCCGATATTTCACTTCCCTTTAATTGATCGGGATAAATTTCGTTAACTGGTCTTACATCAATAGTAACCTCTAGATCTAAATCTTCAAAAAACTGTTTTCTTCTTGGAGAACCTGAAGCTAAAATTAGCTTTACCTTTTTTAATTTATCTGTCCACATATTATGCATTTTTGGCATCAAAATTTCCGTACCAATCTCCTCGAACCTTTAAAACTTGTTCTATTACATCGCGAACACAACCTTCCCCACCATTTTTATGTGAAATATACTTACTTACCGCTTTTACTTCTTGAGTTGCATTTTGTGGGCATGTCGCCAAACCTACAAGTAACATTGGAGGTATATCAGGAAGGTCATCACCCATATACAATACATTTTCGGGTTTTATAGTATACGTGGCTAAATATTCTTTTAAATGATCCTCTTTCTGATGAGCACCTAAATAAATATCAGTAACACCAAGACCACGCATGCGATCGCGCACACCTTCATTGGTGCCTCCAGAAATTATACAAACATTATATCCTTTATTTAGGGCTGTTTTAAGAGCATAACCGTCTTTTACATCCATTTTTCGCAGCATTTCACCAGTGCTAGTAATCAAAATACTACCATCCGTAAATACACCATCAACATCAAAAACAAATGTGGTAATATTTTGTAAAAACTCTTTATAACTCTTTTCCATATTTTTTTTGAATTGTTTCACTTAGCAGTTTGTATATTTTTTTTTGGTCTTTAGTTTTTAATTGATCTAAATGACGTTGCATTGTTTCTATATCGTTTCGCCTCGCAGGACCAGTTTGAGCTTCATATGGTTCTAAGGTATTTAATTTTTGGGCAGTTTCTTTAATTAATGGCTTCAAGATATCAAAAAGCACCTTATTATCATCGCATATTTCATGACCAATAGTATACATGTAGTTGGTGAAATTATTTACAAAAACAGCCGCTAAATGAAGATGTTGACGCTGCTCAGATGAAATTTCATAAACCGAATCGGAAATAGTCTCTGCAATGAAATGCAATGTTTTAAGATCTTCTTTCTCTTTTGTCTCTAAACAAATGGGGATTTTTCTAAAATCTACTTTTGCTCCTTTTGTAAAAGTTTGTAACGGATAAAATACGCCACTGTTTTTATTAAATGATAAGCTTTCCAAACTAACACTGCCTGAAGTATGTACAACCAACCCATTTAGATGCTCAATTGTTTTAGAAACTATTGGGATAGCATCATCACTAACCGCAATAATATAAATATCGGCTTTTTTTATAGTGGAAGACAGCATACAAGTAGCTGTTTTGTTACTGAAGTGTGAAAGCGATTTTTTACTTCTACCAACTACTTGTAAAACGTTAAGGGTATCATACAAGAGAAAAGTATCGAACAAATGTGTTGCGATATTCCCTGTACCTATAAGCACAATTGAAATCATACTCAAAAGTACAAATTTTAGAAAAATAGGAGTCAACATTTAAAACAGATGCTTGTTTTATTTTTAAATTTTAGTACGGCGGTGCCCAATGAATTACTTCTAGCCTAAAATCTATGACATTATAAGAAATAATTAACATCTTAGTTTTAGTTTTTAGTGGTATTTGGTTTTAATATAGTGTTAAAAGACCTTACTTTTGCGTACCGAATTTCAAATGGTTTATTGTCCATGAAAGCACTTCTAAAAAAGTTTTTCTTCTCTACTCGTTTAATGTCTGTTTTATTTATTGTTTTTGCCACCGCTATGGCTTTTGGTACTTTTATCGAAAGTTGGTATAGTACAGACACCGCTCGTATTTGGGTATATAATACTATTTGGTTTGAAGCAATAATGGTCTTTTTTGTGATCAACTTCCTAGGGAATATGTTCCGATACCAATTGTTTAGAAAGGAAAAATGGGCTGTTTTACTACTCCATATTTCATGGATTTTAATTATAATTGGCGCATTTGTAACGCGATATATAAGTTTTGAGGGAATGATGCCCATTCGCGAAGGGCAAACAGAAAATGTTTTTTATTCAGATAAAACTTTTTTAAGTGCAAACATAGATGGAGATATCAATGGAGAACGATTAAGAAAGCCCTTAGAGGATGCAATTATAGTTACCCCTGAGGATATAAAATCTAGCTTACCTTGGAAAATGGATTTTAATGGGGAACCTTTTAAAATTTCATTTGTTGAATTTATTAAAGGAGCAGAGGAGGGGTTGATACCCGATGAAAACGGAAATGAATATTTAAAGATAGTTGAAGCTGGTGATGGCGAGCGTCATGATCATTATTTGGAAAGTGGAAAAGTAGCGAGTATTCATAATGTATTGTTTGCCTTGAATAAGCCTACTGATGGCGCGATCAATATCTCCACTACGGACACTACGTACTTAATAAAGTCACCTTTTGAAGGAGATTTTATGCGTATGGCAGACCAATTTAAAGGGCCTTTACTCAAAGACAGTTTGCAAACTTTACAATTGAGATCATTGTACAATACTGCCGGTATGCAATTTGTAATTCCAGAACCAATTTTGAAAGGATCTTATGGAATTGTAAAAGTTCCAGAAGCTGAAATAAATGAAAAAACAAGAGATGCCTTAGTTGTTGAAATAAGTGCTAATGGCGAAACAGTACAGCAAAAATTATTAGGGGGTAAAGGTTCTGCTAATTATTCCGATAAAATTAAAGTTGGAGGTTTGGATTTCTCGTTGCGCTATGGTTCAAAGGTATATGAGCTACCCTTCGGAATTAAATTAAATGATTTTATTGCTGAAAAATATCCTGGTACAGAAAGAGGATATTCTTCTTTTATGAGTAAAGTTACTATAGAAGATGAACGTCCTTTTGATTATGATATTTATATGAATCATGTATTAGATCACAAAGGATATCGTTTTTTTCAAGCTAATTTTGATCCAGACGAAAAAGGAACAGGGTTGTCTGTAAATCATGATTTTTGGGGAACTAGAATTACCTATGTGGGTTATTTTTTATTATACATGGGCTTAATGGGAATTATGTTTTTCGGTAAAACTAGATTTAAAGATTTGACAGCCTCTCTTGATAAGTTAAATAGTAAGAAAAAAGCAGTAGTATCACTATTCTTATTTTTAGGATTGAGTTTAGGGGCTAATGCACAAGAACCACATGGCGATGATGATGGTCATGCGCATAATGTTGGACCCACAGAACAGCAGGTAGACTCCATTTTAAATACTACCATTGTTTCTAAAGCACATGCGCTAAACTTCGGAAAATTGGTGATTCAAGATGAAGGTGGCCGTATGAAGCCTATAAACACCTATTCTTCTGAACTTCTAAGAAAGCTAAGTTTTAAGGCTGAATACAAAGACTTAAATGCTGACCAAGTGCTTTTATCTATGATGTTAAACCCAGCAGTGTGGTACAACACAGAATTCATAGCACTAGATAAGCGTGGAAAAAATGATAGTATTCGTAAAATAATAAGTGTTCCTAGTGGTCAGCAGTATGTAAAAGCAACCGATTTTTTTAATGATAAGGGACAATCAAAATTTGATCCTTACTTGGAAGCAGCTTTTTCAACCAACAATCCAAATAAATTTCAAAGCGATATTAAAGACACTTATTTAAGGCTTGGTCTTTTAAACAGAGCATTAGGCGGAGAAATTATTAAAGTGTTTCCGCTGTTGGATGACGAAAATAATAAATGGATTTCTGCTGTAGAATATCGTTCAGGTAAGTTTCAAGTTAGTGACTCATTGTATGGAAATTTCATTAGAAATGCAGTACCGTTTTATTTAATGACCTTAAAAAAGGCAATACAAAATGATGATTATACACAGGCGGATAAATTATTAGCAGCATTCAAACAAAATCAATATAATCATGGCGCTGCAGTATTGCCATCAGAAAACAAGATAAAGGCAGAAGTGTTTTATAATAAGGTAGACATTTTTAATAAACTGTATAAATACTACGCTAGTATAGGTTTGTTAATGTTCTTTTTCTTAATTTTTCAAATTTTCAAAGACAGAAAAGGTTTAAGAATAGGGATACAAACCTTTAAAGTGGTTATTTGGGGTCTGTTTATACTGCACACAGCCGGATTAATTTTACGTTGGTACATTTCGGGTCATGCACCATGGAGTGATGCTTACGAGAGTATCCTTTACGTAGCATGGGCAACCATGGGTATAGGGTTGGCATTTAGTAGTCGAAGTAATCTAACTATTGCCGCAACAGCTTTTGTAACTTCAATGCTTTTGTGGATTGCTCATGGTAACTGGGTGGATCCTGCTGTAGCAAATTTGCAACCCGTATTGGATAGTTATTGGTTAATGATTCATGTTGCCGTAATTGTAGGTAGCTATGGACCTCTTACGGTTGGAATGATTTTAGGGCTGGTTTCTTTGATTTTAATTCTTCTTACCAATGAGAAAAATAAAGAAAGAATGGAATTGAATTTAAAAGAGCTAACGATAGTAAATGAACTTGCACTAACTGCTGGCTTAGTAATGCTAACTATTGGAAATTTTTTAGGAGGTCAATGGGCGAATGAAAGTTGGGGACGCTATTGGGGTTGGGATCCTAAAGAGACATGGGCATTAATATCAATCATGATCTATGCTTTTGTAATTCATACTCGTTTAGTACCTGGATTAAGAGGTAAATGGACCTTCAATTTTTTAAGCGTTGTTGCTTTTGGAAGTATTATGATGACCTATTTCGGAGTGAATTTCTATCTAGCTGGTCTCCATAGTTATGCTAGTGGAGCACAGGTTATTACGCCTGCTTTTGTATGGTATGCTGTAATTGGTGTCTTAGTGTTAGGCGGATTTAGTTTCTGGAAATATCGTATCCATTACTCTAAATAAGCCATAAATTAAAATTGAATTTATTATTTTAGTTTTGAGGTTTAAAAATCATATTAGCACATTACTATGAGTCATAAAAAACAAGGATTGAATACCATTTGTACTCACTTTGGTGAATTAGAAGATACGCAGTTTAAAGGAGCTATTTCTCCATTGTATATGAGTACTTCATATGCTTTTGATGATGTAGAAGTAAAACGTTATCCAAGGTATTTTAATACGCCTAATCAAGTAGCACTCTCTAAAAAAATAGCTGCATTAGAGCATGCTGAAGCAGCCATGATTTTTGGAAGTGGAATGGCAGCAGTGAGTACTGCTTTAATGGCTTTTCTAAGAGCAGGAGATCATATTGTTTTACAAAAAACCTTATACGGTGGTACGTATAATTTGGTAACTGAAGAATTCCAAAAATTTGGAATATCCTATTCATTTACAGAAGGTCTTCAACCTGAGCATTTTGAAGCTAAAATAAAGGCAAATACTAAAGTTATTTATATAGAAACACCCTCTAATCCTTTATTAACTATAACCGATTTATCGGCTATTAGTAAAATAGCAAAACAACATGGTTTAGTTTCTATGATTGATAATACGTTTGCGAGTCCGGTAAATCAAAATCCCATTGATTTTGGTATTGATGTAGTTATTCATAGTGCTACAAAATATATGGGCGGACATTCTGATATTTTAGCAGGAGCAGTAGCTTCAACAACTGAATATATGGAGCGCATTTTCCAATTGGCTAAAAACTTCGGAGGTAGCTTAAGTGACTATACTGTTTGGTTATTAGAGCGTAGCATTAAAACCATGGGAATTCGAGTAAAAGCACAGAATGAAAACGCTCAAAAAATGGCGGAATATTTATATCAAAACCCTAATATTCAATCTGTTTATTATCCTGGATTACCCAGTCACCCTGATCATGAACTCGCAAAATCACAAATGAAAGGTTTTGGAGGGATGCTTTCTTTTGAATTAAAAGCAGATATAGATGCGTATCAATTTCAAAAATCATTACAATTAATAAAATCTTCCATGAGTTTAGCAGGTGTTGAAAGCACGGTTTTATCGCCTACAAAAACTTCACATTCCTTACTGAGCGCAGAAGAAAGAGCAAATCAGGGAATTGCCGATGGATTAATTCGTTTTTCAATTGGTATAGAAGAAATAGAAGATTTAATTGAGGATATTGAGCAAGCCATTCTAAAAGTTAAAAACTCGATTGTAAGCCTATAATAATTACAATTAAAACACTAATCAAATAATTCTGACTATATGAAATTAGACATATTAGCTTTTGGCGCTCATCCTGACGATGTTGAACTTGGAGCTGGCGCTACAATAGCGAAAGAAGTTGCTAACGGTAAAAAAGTTGGAATTGTAGATTTAACAAGGGGAGAGCTTGGCACTAGAGGTAGTGCTGAGATAAGAGATAAAGAGTCTGCAGCGGCGGCTAAAATTCTAGGAGTAGCTGTACGTGAAAATTTGGAATTTGCAGATGGGTTTTTTATAAATGATAAAGAACATCAATTCGTTATTATAAGAATGATTCGGAAATACAGGCCCGAAATTGTACTCTGTAATGCTATTGATGATCGTCATATAGATCATGGAAAAGGGAGTAGTTTAGTGAGTGATGCTTGTTTTTTAAGTGGATTGATTAAAATTGATACAAAATTTGATGGTGATGATAATTGGCAAGATGCTTGGCGTCCTAAACACGTATATCATTACATTCAGTGGAAAAATATTAAACCAGATTTTGTTGTTGATGTAAGCGGATATATTTCTAAAAAAACTGAGGCTATTATGGCATACTCATCGCAGTTTTTTGATCCGAAAAGTAATGAGCCCGAAACACCGATAAGTAGTAGAAATTTTACCGATAGTATCAATTATAGGTCAAGAGACTTAGGCAGGTTAATAGGGGTAGAATATGGAGAAGGTTTTACTACAGAAAGATATGTTGCTGTAAAAAACTTAGGAGATTTAATTTAAACAGCTTTTTGAATAGATTTTGTTTTTGGTAGTGTAAAATAGAATATGCTACCTTTTCCAGGAACACTTTCAACCCATATTTTACCACCATTATTTTCAACCATTTCTTTACACAGTGAAAGACCAAGTCCTGTGCCTTTCTCGTCGGCTGTCCCATAAGTGGTTATAAGTGTCTTTTCGGGTGAAAATATTTGATTTTGAATATGTTCTTCCATCCCAACACCAGTATCCTCAACAGAAACTTCTATATAAGAGTCTTTTTGTACCGCTCTTAAGTTTATACTTCCATTTTTATGAGTAAATTTTAGCGCATTGCTTAATAGGTTTCTGATCACAACATCAATCTGATTTTTGTCAGACCAAACGTTACAATTAGAAGTGATATTATTATTTATAATGATAGATTTGTTATCGGCAATTTCATGCAGCAAATTTATATTTTCATTTATTAAGGCATTTAAATTTATTTCACATGGTTCTGTTATAGATCCTGTCATTTGTGTTCTTCCCCATGATAAAAGGTTGTTTAGTGTAAATGATATAGCATCCACATCACTTTTTACCTTAGGTATAAAGGTCAAGAATTCTTCTGGCTCAATTTCATTGTCTTTAAATAAAGAAAGTATACTTGCTAAAGCATTTATAGGTCCTCTTAAGTCATGACCAATAATAGAGAAAAGCTTGTCTTTGGTGTTGTTTATGGCACTTAATTCTTCTTCTCTTTTCTCAAGTGCGGCAGTTTTTAGACGTAATTCATTATTAAATAATTTACGTGTTTTTGATTGTTTTCTTAACAAGAATATAATTAGACCTAAAATAGCAAGAGCAATCAAAGAAAGGTACATATAAACGTTTTGCTTCGCCTTTTCTTTTTGATTCGCAATAGCAGCATCTCTTTGTTGTTTTTCAAACTCCAATTTAGTTTTTAAAACTCCAAGACTATTTAAATTTTCCTTTCTAGAAATAGAATCTGATAAAAGTTTATACTTCTCATGATAGGCTAAGGCATCTTCAGAAATATGTTTCTCTTTACTTATCTCATATAGTAATTCATATGATTTTATAGAATCTTCTAGAAGACTTAGCTTAGTGGCAATTGCTAAAGATTGCTTCGCAAATTCCTCTGCTTTTTCGTAATTTCTTAATTTATTATAGGCTTCAGAAATAGAATTTAATAAAGGAGCTTTGTAGCGATCATCACTAAGGTCTTCGTGTAAGACAATTGCTTTATCATACCAATGAAGTGCAAGTTTTGGGTTGTCTTGCTTTAAATAAATATCTCCTTTTACATTATAGCAATAAGCCAACCAATCGTATGATTTGTATTTTTTAAAAATTTCCATGCTACTATCTATATAGACAGCAGCATTTTTTAAATCATTTAGTTTAACATAAATGTCAGCAATATTACTTTTACTCTCGGCAATATAAATTACATTTCCCAATTGTTTGTTTAAGCTTTCTACTTCCTTATAGATTTCTAAGCTTTGTGCATAATCTTTTTGTGAAACATATAAACTGGCGACACTTTCTTTTAAAACAGAAAGTCTACTTATATCCTTGGATGCAGTTGCTAAATCTATTGCGCTCAAGTAAGATTTTAAAGCTGCAGCATGGTTTCCAAAATTGAATTGTTGATTTCCTAATACTCTTAAAGTACGTATTTGTAATTCAATGTTTTCGTTTTGTTTTGCAATTATTAACGAAGAATTTAAGAGTTTTAGACCTTCCGCATTCTTTCCAACATAAAATTTATATTGACTTAATGTAGCAAGAGCAATACCTTTTCCTTTGGGGTATTTTAATTTATCACTTAACGTATATGCTTTTTCGGAAAAGTAACGCAAGCTATCTATATTTTTATACTGATATGTTTGTCCTAGCTTATTTAATAAGTCTATGTAGTTCTCATCGCTAGCATCATAGTCTTTTGAATTTTCAATAAATTCGACTTTCGATCTCAAGCTATCTAGCAAAATTTCTTGTGATTGCCCAATTTGGCACATTAAAAGAAATATAAAAACAGCAATGCTTTTTTTATAAGATTTACAAGAGGCAAAAAAACAAGCCATACAATGAAATAAGTTTAATTATTGTGTTACGCTAAAATTACTGTATAACTAGTTGTAATTCTAATTTCTGTTGTGAAAATAACTTTTTTTGTGTATTACATCTACTTATCAGTGTATTTCATCGATGTTTTATGCTTGTTGTCAATCATAAAAATGAATTCCTTTAATTCATTTTTGACATAAAATCTTGTGATTGAGCTATTTCTGTGGGAGTGAAAAAAATATAGAAAATAACATTTGTTTTATTTTGAAGATAACATCTAAAAAATTAACTTTGCACCCGCTTACAAATGGTGGTTGTAGCTCAGCTGGTTAGAGCATCGGTTTGTGGTACCGAGGGTCGCCGGTTCGAACCCGGTCTTCCACCCAAAAATAAAGCCTTATCAAATTGATAAGGCTTTTTTTGTGCTTAAATCTTTCAGAGAATTAAAAAAAGGGTCATTGATGAACTCAAGACCCTTGTAAAAATCTAATACGGTTTATTTATTTACTTTGTCTACAATAAGGCGATCATTTCTATTTGCAACTTCCCAACCAGTATAAAAAACTAGACGAGCTCGGTTTTCTAAAAGGTCGTAGTTTATTTTATCTGGAGTATCACCTGGTCTGTGGTAATCATCATGGGTACCATTGAAATAGAAAATAATTGGAATATTATTTTTTACAAAATTGTAATGATCACTTCTATAATAAAAACGGTTAGGGTCGTTTTCATCATTATACGTATAATCAAACTCAATATTAGTATATTTTTTATTTACCTCTTCTGATATATTGTGTAATTCGGTACTTAGTTTATCAGAACCAATTAAATATACATAATTACGATCACCTTCTCTTTTTGGATCAATTCTGCCAATCATATCAATATTCAAATCAGCAACTGTTTGAGCCAGTGGAAAAATAGGATCAAAATCCGTATAATATTGTGAGCCTAACAATCCTTTTTCTTCACCTGTAACATGCAGAAAAACAATTGATCTTTTAGGTCCGTTTCCATCATCAGCAGCTTTTTTGAAAGCTTCTGCAATCTCTAAAAGGGCAACAGTACCCGAACCATCATCATCTGCACCATTATTAATTTCACCATCTTTTGTTACACCAATATGATCTAAATGAGAAGATATAATCAAATATTCATTTGGTTTTTCTGAACCTTTTAAAACCGCAACAACATTTTCAGAGGATACATCTTCATTAGCGCTTTTTATGGCTAAATCTACTTTGGCATTAATTACTTTAGCGGTATTTTCAGTCTCTATTTTTGGAAGTATAGTGTTTGCAAGCGTTTCGTCAATAAAGAAAGTAAACATTTTATTCAGATTATCTTCTTTTATGCCCATTCTACCGCTATCATTTTTCTTCATATAATCAAAACGACTTTTATAACGACTATAATTGTTTTCATCAAAATAAAAAACTCCTATTGCACCTTTACGCTCAGCGGCTTCAAACCTCTTGCCTACAGATTCAGACATATTACTCCAAACTGATTTCTCTGTGTTACCTGAGATAATATAACTACCATCAGTATTCATTGGTTCTCCTGCTTTTATAAGAATAATTTTCCCTGAAACATCCATGTTTCTATAGTCAGAATAGTTTTCATCATCAATACCATATCCAGCATATACAATTTCATTATAACTGCCTTCTGCAGTTGAAAAAGTTAACAGACCTTCTCCATTATCATAAGTTTTTCCATTTATAGCAATAGTGCCTGACGGTAGTTTACTTAATTCTAAAGCTACTTTTTGAAAGTAGTCTCCATTAGCTTGTGCTGCAGGAATGCCAAGTTTTTTATATTCCTTTGCAAGATATTCAACCGCCAATTTTTGACCAGGCTGACCAGTTTCTCTTCCCTCAAACTCATCAGAGGCATAGGTGTATAAATGTTCTTTTAATTCAGCTTCGGTTATGGTCTCAGCATAGGGCTTGGGATCCATTTCGGATTTAGACTCGGTAGTTACTTCTGCAACTGTTTTTTGTGAAGAATTACAAGCCAAAGCCAGTAGCGACACAAATAATGCAATTTGTTTCATTTTTTTATTGAATTAGGTATTAGTCATTTCAAAAGTAACTAAAACAAAATACTTTTATAGTAAGTGAACAGAAATCTCTTAAGGAAAATAATTTAAAAATAACAACTTGTGTTTTATTTTATCTTTATATAAATAGAAGGGGCACAATTTTTAACGGATCTGAACTGCCGATTAAAATTAGAAATAGAGTTAAAACCCGATTTAATGGAGACTGCCGCCATGGATAAATCCGTTTCATTTTCTAATAATTGGCAAGCATGTTCAATTCGTAATTGTATTAAAAATTGAAAAAATGTCTTATTGGTTCGTTGTTTAAAAAAGCGACAAAATGCATTAGGGGTCATAAACACTAATTCAGACATAGTTTCTAAACTAATAGTGTTTTGAAAATTTTTCATGGCATAATCAAAAATAACTTGCATTCTTTTCCCTTCACTATCCGTAATTTTCCTTTTATACTTAAACACACTTAAAGTGTAAACATCCGCATTTGAAATTTTCCTAATCAATTTTAGAAAAATGATGAATCGAGAGAATTTATCGGCAGTTACCAGATTGTGCATCAAGCTAGCGATGGCTTTTGTTTTAGAATTGATTTTTAAACTAAGTGCTGTAATAGAAAAAAATAGTTGCATTAATTCTAATTCCGGAATTTCTGTATAACTATTGTGAAACGATTCTTTTGTAAAAAATAGAATTACCATATGTGCTTTTTCGCATTCTTCGGCACTCTTAAATACATGTGGACAATTACTACCTATAATAAAAATATCATTCTCTTTAAAAGAATGAATGCTATCAGCTACGATAAGTTTTCCGTGTCCTTTTTTTATATAGCTAATTTGGACTTCTTCATGTTGATGTAATTTATTATAAAAACTAGAAGCCTCATTAACCTGTACAATTAAACTTTGATTTAATTTTTTGGGTATTTTAAATGGTTGGGCTTTCATAGCTAGGAAAATATATTACAGCTCATATTATCATCTATTAGATAGTAATAAGTAAAATTAAGGTAATATATGCATAATCATGGATAAAATATCGGCTAAGCATTTTATAATTACTACTTATTTTTGAATAGAATTAAACAGAATTGATATGAAAGTAAATTGGAAAGGTGTAATGCCTGCTGTGACAACAAAGTTTACCAAAGATGATAAACTAGATATGAAAATGTTTTCCGTTAACATTAACGCTCAATTAGAAGCAGGTGTTAATGGGATTATTTTAGGAGGTACACTTGGTGAAGCTAGTACACTTACCGATAAAGAGAAAAAAACACTTATAAAAGAAACGGTTGCGATCGTAGAAGGTAAGGTACCTGTAATTATTAATATTGCCGAACAAACCACTACGGGTGCCATTGATGCAGCCAATAAAGCAGAGAAATATGGTGCAGACGGATTAATGGTATTGCCACCTATGCGTTACAAAGCAACAGATTTTGAGACCGTAACTTATTTTAAAAAGATTGCCTCCAGTACATCATTGCCAATTATGATCTATAACAATCCTATAGATTATAAAATAAAAGTAACTTTAGATATGTTTGAAGAGATGCTGGAGCACGATAATATTGAAGCTGTTAAAGAGTCTACCAGAGATATTTCTAATATTACAAGAATTAGAAATAGGTTTGGTGATCGTTTGGGTATTCTTTGTGGTGTGGATACATTGGCATTAGAGAGTATGGTTGCAGGTGCCGATGGTTGGGTTGCTGGTTTAGTATGTGCATTCCCAAAAGAAACCGTTGCAATTTGTAATTTAGTACAAGCAGGTCGGATAGCTGAAGCTCTTGAAATTTATCGATGGTTTATGCCTTTATTAGAATTGGATATAAGTCCGCAATTAGTACAAAATATAAAACTGGCAGAAGTAGGCACAGGTATAGGAACAGAATATGTTCGCGAACCGAGATTACCATTGCAAGGAACAGCACGTATTCGCGTTCAAAAAATAATTGATGAAGGACTTAAAACTAGACCAATAATACCTAATTATTAAAGGCTGATAAAATGTTAGAAATTAGACCCACTTGCGAGCATTGTAATAAAAAGTTGCCTTATGATTCTAAAGAGGCATTGATTTGTACTTTTGAATGTACATTTTGTCAAGATTGCGTTGAAAATATACTTCAAAATATATGCCCAAACTGTGGAGGTAATTTTACAAAAAGACCCATAAGGCCTAAAAACCTATTGGAAAAATATCCAGTTTCCAAAATGGAGATTTACAAACCAATTGATGTGAAGGCTCATTTGCAAAAAATAAAAAAATCATGATTACAGGAAAAAATTATATTGGTAATAAGCAATCTGCGAGTAGTTCAAAAACATACTACACTTTTAATCCTCAGTTAAATGTAGCAAATAAAACTGTTTTTTATGAAGCTAACGCTGACGAGATAAATGAAGCGGTAGAATTATCTGCAAACGCTTATGAAGTCTTTAGGAATATCTCCGGTATTAGAAAAGCTGAATTTTTAAATGCTATTGCAGATGAAATTTTAGAATTGGACGATGAATTAATTCAAATGTATAGTGCTGAATCTGGTTTACCTGAAGGTAGAGCAAAGGGCGAAAGAGGTCGAACTATTGGACAGTTGCGAATGTTTGCTGATTTGGTATCAGAAGGTTCTTGGGTTGAAGCTACGATAGATACTGGAATGCCAGATAAAGAACCAGCACCAAAACCAGATTTACGTAAAATGATGGTTCCTTTAGGTACTGTTGTGGTTTTTGGAGCAAGTAATTTTCCTTTGGCTTATTCCACTGCCGGCGGTGATACTGCAGCAGCATTAGCAGCTGGTTGCCCAGTAATAGTTAAAAGTCATCCGATGCATTCGGGGACAGGAGAATTGGTGGCATCAGCAATTATTAAAGCAGCAGAAAAAACAAGAATGCCTAATGGTGTGTTTTCTAATTTAAATAGTAGTGGAATTGAAGTTGGAGTACAATTAGTAAAACATCCAAAAGTAAAAGCTGTTGGTTTTACGGGAAGCATAAAAGGAGGTAGAGCTTTATTTGATTTGGCAGGACAAAGAGAAGAACCCATTCCCGTTTTTGCAGAAATGGGGAGTATTAATCCTGTTGTAATTTTGCCAAAAGCATTAGAATTAAAAGGAGCGTATTGGGCTAAAACCTATGCAGGATCTATTACACTAGGAGCAGGTCAGTTTTGTACGAATCCAGGATTATTATTAGGAATCAAGAGTTCCGCACTTACCGAATTCATAAAAAATTTAGCACAAGAAATTATAAAGATAGATCCAACATGTATGTTGCATCCGAATATTTATAATGCGTATAAAAAAAATAAAGAGAAAGCTATTTCGCAATCCAATGTTCAGGTTGCTGCCGATTATAGTCCAGTTCTAAATAAGAATTACGCAAAACAAGCTGTAACTACTGTCGATGGTGCTACTTTTTTAAGAAATACAACGCTACATCAGGAAGTATTCGGACCCTATTCTATGGTTGTACAGTGTGAGAATGCCAAAGAACTAACGGCTATTATTACAAAATTAGAAGGACAACTCACAGGCACTATAATTGCGGAAAGGGATGATGCAGCAAATCATTCTGATGCTATAAATGCTTTAAAACATAGAGTAGGACGAATGATTTTTAATGGTGTTCCAACGGGGGTAGAAGTATGCCCAGCGATGCAACATGGCGGACCCTACCCTGCTTCAACAGATAGTAGATTTACTGCTGTAGGGATTCACTCCATAAAGCGATGGATTAGACCATTTGCCTTTCAAGATTGGCCAAACGATTTGTTACCACCAGAATTAAATAATGAAAATTCATTACAAATCAGTAGACTGGTTAATGGTAAACAAACTACAAACCCCATTTAATATATTATTGATCTATGGCAAGCAAAACCTTTTTTTGTGTCGATGCACATACCTGTGGTAATCCTGTTCGTGTGGTGGCCGGTGGTGGTCCTAATTTAAAAGGAGATAACATGAGCCAGAAACGCCAACATTTTTTAAATGAATATGATTGGATTCGCAAAGGCTTAATGTTTGAACCTCGTGGTCATGATATGATGAGTGGCAGTATTTTTTATCCACCATCGAACCCCGAGAACGATTTTGGCATTCTTTTTATAGAAACAAGTGGTTGTTTGCCTATGTGTGGCCATGGCACTATTGGTGCTATTACAATTGGGATAGAAGAGGGATTGATTGCGCCAAAAATTCCTGGAAAAGTGCTGATGGAATCTCCTGCGGGCTTAGTACAAATAGAATACCAACAAACGAATACTAAAGTAGATTGGGTAAAACTCACCAATGTAAAATCGTATTTAGCAGCAACCGAATTAACCATCGATTGTACTGGTTTAGGAGAATTGGTTTTTGATGTTGCTTATGGGGGTAATTTTTATGCGATTATCGATCCTCAAAAGAATTTTAGTGGAATACAAGATTTTTCAGCGGGTCTATTAATTCAGTTTAGCCAAGAAATCCGTTCTAAAATCAATTTAAAATACTCAAATACATTTATTCACCCTGAAGACCATACGATTAGAGATGTAAGTCATGTCTTATGGGCAGGAGATACCATTTCACCGGAGGCAACAGCTCGTAATGCCGTCTTTTATGGCGATAAAGCTATAGATCGTTCGCCTTGTGGTACGGGAACATCGGCACGTATGGCGCAATGGCATGCTAAAGGAAAGCTCAATATTGGAGATGATTTTATTCATGAAAGTTATATAGGTTCTCAGTTTATAGGTCGAATAGAGAAGGAAACAATGTTAGATAATTTACCTGCTATTATTCCAAGTATTCAAGGTTGGGCAAAAATTTACGGATACAATACAATTATAATTAATGATGATGATCCATATGCACATGGATTTCAAGTGATATAATATGGCTAAAAATATACTAATTATTGGTGGTGGAATTATTGGATTGAGTTCTGCCTATTTTTTACAAAAAGAGGGACATCAGGTTACGGTAATTGATAAATCTGATATTTCGTCTGGAGCATCTTTTGTGAATGCAGGATATATTACTCCTAGTCATATTATTCCTCTAGCTTCACCGGGAATGATAGCGAAAGGAATTAAATGGATGTTCAATTCAGCTAGTCCGTTTTATATGCAACCACGCTGGGATACCGATTTTTTTAAATGGTCTTGGTATTTTCATAAATCATCTACTGCAGCAAAAGTAGAAAAGGCAATCCCTTTTATAAAAGATATTAACCTTCTGAGTCAAGAATTATTTGAAGGGATTAAAAAGTCCGGAGATTTAGGTGATTTTCAGTTAGAGCGTAAAGGATTATTGATGTTGTACAAAACGCAAGTATCGTTTGATCACGAGATGGAAATAGCTAGAAAAGCCAGTTTTTTAGGTCTTGAAGTAAAAGAATTGAACAAGGAAGAACTAAGAAAAATAGAACCTAATGTGAAGATTAATGCGGAAGGAGCTATTCATTATGAATGTGATGGGCATACGACACCAACCGAAATAATGCCGAAGCTTTTGAATTATTTGAAAGCTGCAGGAGTCATTATCAAGACAAATGAAGAGGTTTTGGATGTGGCTATATCAAATACTAAAATATCTGAAATAAGGACTACGAAAGACACTTATAAAGCAGATGAAATTATTTTAGCTGCAGGTTCTTGGAGCGGGATTCTTTCCAAGAAAATAAACATAAAACTACCAATGCAAGGTGGTAAAGGTTATAGTATAAATGTTGCACGTACTACAGGAATTACAATTCCAGCGATTTTAATGGAATCAAAAATGGCAGTTACTCCTATGCAAGGTTTTACACGATTTGCGGGTACGATGGAGTTTTCGGGGAATAATAGTATAGTTAGGAAAGAGCGTGTGAATGCTATTGCCGCTGGTGCGAGTGCCTTTTATCCAGACTTGCAGATTAATGAAGAAGAACGTGGTGCCGCTAAAACTGGATTACGACCTGTTTCTCCCGATGGCATGCCATATATAGGTAGATCTAATGAATATCCGAATCTAACCTTTGCAACTGGCCATGCGATGATGGGCTGGAGTTTAGGTCCCGCTACCGGATTATTAGTATCAGAAATCATAGCTGATAAAAAACCTTCGATGGATATTTCAGCCTTTAATCCAAATCGTAGATTTTAGTTATTTTTCGTTAATTCGAATGAATTATTTTGGGACGATAGTGCAAGAATAATTTGGATCGTGAAGTTTTTATTTAGAAAGGGTTTCATAATTGATTTGTAAAGCCAAAAGAATACTTATTTATGAGAAATATAATTAGTAGTGCACTTTATCTATTGGTATCATCCTGTTCAAATTCCCATCAAAATACTGTAAATACGGTAGAAGCATATCAAATAATTCCGAAACCTATGCAGTTAACTATTGCTAATGGTCGTTTTTTAATTAATTCGAGAACACATATTATTTGCAATTCAGCTTTAGCACAAGAAGGGGAATACCTTTCGGAAATGCTACAAAGACCATTAGGTATTACAATGGCTATTGACTCTATTGGAACGAGTAAAGACAACATACAACTGCAACTTGATACTACGCTTACCAATCCGGAAGGTTATACGGTATCGGTAAAATATGATAAAATTGTAATTGCAGGAAAAACAAGTACAGGTGTTTTTTATGGTATTCAATCGTTACGACAATTGTTACCAGTCGCAATCGAGACGAATGAAAATAAAATAGTAGAATTGAGCATTCCAGCTGTGGAGATTACGGATAGTCCAAGATATGCCTATAGAGGTATGCATTTAGATGTAAGTCGTCATTTTTTTCCAGTAGCCAATGTTAAGCGGTATATAGACCTTATAGCACTTCATAAAATGAATACTTTTCATTGGCATTTAACTGATGACCAAGGCTGGCGAATCGAAATTAAAAAGTATCCCAAGTTAACAGCAATTGGGGGATTCAGAAAAGGAACAGCTATAGGGCTTGCCGGCTCAAAAAATGCACCTTATACCTATGATACGATACCCTATGGAGGGTTTTATACACAGGAAGATATCAAAGAGGTGGTTGCTTATGCTGCTGCACGACATATTACTGTAATTCCTGAAATAGAGCTACCAGGGCATTCGTTAGCCGCATTGGCGGCGTATCCTGAGTTTGGAAACATGAAAGGTCCTTTTGAAGTAGCAAAAAGATGGGGAATTTTTACAGAGATTTATGCACCTACGGAAGAAACCTTTGGTTTCTTAGAAGATGTCTTTACAGAAGTACTAACACTTTTTCCTAGTAAACTTATTCATATTGGCGGTGATGAAGTATTAAAAAAAGAATGGCAAGAAAGCGCTTATGCGCAGGAATTAATGAAGCGAGAAGATTTAAAGAATGAGCATGAATTACAAAGTTATTTTATAAAGCGAATAGAGAAATTCTTAAATGACAATGGTCGCAATATTATTGGTTGGGATGAAATTTTGGAAGGTGGATTAGCCCCCAATGCAACCGTTATGTCATGGCGCGGTGTGGAAGGTGGAATTGCTGCCGCTCAGCAACAGCATCCAGTGGTAATGACCCCAGGAACGCATTGTTATTTTGATTATTACCAGATAGAAGAAGAAAAACGAAAAAATGAACCTATTACAGGTAGTAAAAAACACACTACTGTAGAAAAGGTCTATACATATGAGCCTACACCATCCGAATTAACACCTAAAGAAGCAAAATATATTCTTGGTGCTCAAGGTAATGTGTGGACAGAGTATATGCCTACTTGGGATAGGGTAGAATACAAGGTGCTGCCCAGAATGACGGCTTTAGCAGAAGTAGTGTGGTCTTCTAAAGAAGCTAGAGATTGGGAAGATTTTCATAAACGTTTACAGCATCTGGCGCAACGATATGACGCACTTGGATATACCTATGCAAAATATAGTATTGAAGAAGAATAAGGTACAGCAACAGTCATACAATATAATCGTGAATGTTAGAATTACTAGTTTTAAAAAATAACCCGTCACAAATAGGCATATCCTAAAATTGAATATATTCTAAGAACAATGACCAATAACAACCGCATCCAATCCATTGACATAATGAGAGGATTAACACTCTTTCTGATGTTATTTGTAAATGATTTATATACTCCTGGAGTTCCTAGATGGTTGGTACATACAGCTGCACAAGAAGATGGAATGGGTTTAGCGGATTGGGTTTTTCCTGGCTTTTTATTTATGGTCGGACTTTCTATTCCTTTTGCTTTTATAGCACGTGAAAAAAAAGGGGCCTCCAATAAACAATTATTTTCTCATATCATAATACGCTCATTCAGTTTAATACTCATTGGAATTTTTATGGTTAATTTAGAGAATTACAATGCGGACCTAACCGGGATTCCTAAGTTTCTATGGGCTATTTTGGTGTATATATCAATTTTCCTAATTTGGAACAAGTATCCAAAAGGTTCGAAACTTACCTTCATTTTTAAAGGTTTAAAATATATAGGAATTTTAGGCTTGCTCGTTTTGGCTGTTTTGTACCGTTCCGGTACTGCGGAAAGCGTAGGTTGGATGAGCACAAGTTGGTGGGGAATATTGGGTTTGATAGGTTGGGGATATTTAGTTGCAGCCATAACCTACTTAGGTTTAAAAGAACGTATAGCAGCTATAGTTTTTGTTTGGATCGGATTTATCCTATTGAATATTTTAGCACAAACAGCATCGCTAGATTTTGTATATCCAATTAAACCAATATTTGAAGTTATTTTAGATGGTAATGTTCCGTCTCTTGTGCTTTCAGGGTTACTTGTTGGCATCCTTTTAAAAAAATTTAAAACAAAACATAAACAATTTTTAGTATACATTATTCTTATTGGTTTGTCATGTTTCGCAATGGCATTTGTTTTACACCATTGGTTTGTTATTTCAAAAATTCTGGGAACACCCTCATGGGCCATGCTGTGTAATGGATTTAGTATATTACTGTTTGCAGTATTGTTTTATGTTCTCGATATTAAAAAATGGCAAAAATGGGCGATGCCTTTTCTACCAGCGGGTCAAAATTCTTTAACGACTTATTTGGCTCCAGATATAGTTTATTTCTTAATTTGGGGATTGAATCTAAACCTTTTATTTTACAAACAGAATGAAATGATTTGGCTAGCAGTTTCAGGATCCATCTTATGGGCTTTTACTATGATAGGTTTCTCAACTCTATTGTCAAGAATACATATTCGTCTTAAACTATAATTTTTTTTTATGATTTTTAGAATAACTATACTGAAAAAAACGCTATTACTAATGGCTAGTTTTTGTCTATTAAGCATAAATGCTCAAGAGATATTACCGATAAGAGGTTTAGCTATTGCCGCTCCGGATAAAGAGAATGTAGACAGATTTGTAAAATTTATTAATGAAGAACTCCCCCCTAGAAAAATCAATACTTTGGTATTAAGAATTGATTTCAATTATAAATACAAATCACACCCAGAATTGTCTGAAACAAACGGACTTTCACAAGAAGAGGTTCATAAAATAGTGACCGCTTGTCAAAAACACGGTATCGCTATAGTTCCACAAATTAACTTATTGGGACATCAATCTTGGGCTTCTACATTAGGAATGTTATTGAAAGTTTATCCTGAATTTGATGAAACTCCTAGTGTTATTCTTCCAGAAAAATATGAATGGCCAAATGAAGATGGGCTCTATTGCAAAAGTTATTGTCCATTACATCCAGATGTTCATAAAATAGTATTTGAATTAGTAGACGAAATTGTGACTGCGTTTCAAGCGGATGCTTTCCATGCAGGTATGGATGAGGTTTTTTATATCGGACAAGAAGAATGCCCTCGCTGTAATGGGAAAAATAAAGCGGAATTATTTGCCGGGGAACTTACAAAAATTAGAAACCATTTGGCGCAGACAAATAAGAAGTTATGGATTTGGGGTGATCGTTTATTGGACGCTAAAACAAGTGGACTAGGTATTTGGGAAGCAAGTGGAAATCAAACGGAAAGTGCTATTGATTTAATCCCAAAAGATATTATGATATGCGATTGGCATTATGAACGTGCTGAGCCTACTGCAGCTTATTTTGCGTTAAAAGGATTTGATGTAGCCTCTTCATCTTGGCGGAAAGGAGGGGTTGCTAAAGAACAATTGGAATTTCTTGAAAATCTTAAAAAAAATGCCAATGCAGAAACAGCACGGCATGTAAAGGGGATGGTTCATACTTCATGGAGTTCAGTTTCTTCATTTCTGGATAAATTTTATGCACCATTTGATGAGAACAAGGAAGATGATGCAGTATGTTTTAAAATGCTGTTTGGAAAATAATAAAGTAGCTAATAATTTTTTACTAATAAAGGATTTTTGATTTGTTCTCCAATAAAAGCTCATATTAAATACTTATGGAAAATAAAACTATTGCCATATGTGGTGCTGGTATTGCAGGAATTGCAACAGCCTATTATTTATTAAAGAATAAATCAGCGTTGCATGTTGTTTTAATAGATAAAAATCAACCATTATCATTTACTACAAGTAAATCTGGCGAAAACTTCAGGGACTATTGGCCACAAAAATGCATGATGAACTTTGCCAGTCATAGCATAGAATTAATGAAAGAATTGCAGCAAGAGTTTGGTGCAGAAGCTTTTGAAATGAAACACTCTGGGTATGATTTTATAACTTTTAATCAAGCAAACCCAATTTTTTCTTCACAATCAGAACAAAGATCCAATAGCTTTATTCACGAAGAAAAAAATAAAAGTACAATACAAAAGCGTTACCCTCATTTAAGTGAACAAGTAGAAAAAATAGTTACCATTAAAAATGCAGGAAGTATAGATGTGTATGCCCTAGGTAGTTTATTATTACGTGAAGCTAAGAAATTGGGAGCAACATTTATTCAAAGTGAAATACAGGGTATTCATCAAAACAAGAAAGAATTTGAAATTCAATTAGCCGACGAACGTATACAGGTAGATAAAATTTGTATTGCAGCAGGACCTTTTATTAATAATATTGCAGCCATGTTGGATATGCATTTTCCTACTGAAAATATAGTACAGCAGAAATTCATTATAGCAGATCCAAAAAATATTATTCCTAAAGAAATGCCTTTTACTATTTATACCGATTCGCAGTATTTGGATTGGTCGGAAGAAGAGAAAACATTTTTCACCTCCGATGAGCAGTATAAATGGCTTTTAGATGAATTTCCAGGAGGTTTGCATATAAAACCTACAACTGAAGGTATAAAGTTGGGATGGGCGTTTAATACCAAAGTGGAGAACCCGATTTGGGAACCCAACAATATGGAAATTTTCCCTCAGGTAGTACTAAAAGGAGCGAGTAGATTTATTCCAAAATTAGCAGCTTACGAAAATAATATTCCAACGCCTATTATTAGATATTGTGGTTACTATACGCGAACAAAAGAGAATTGGCCACTTATCGGATCGACAAAAAATCAGAACGTATTTGTAGTGGGAGCTCTTGCGGGATATGGAACTATGTCTGCATGTGCCGCTGGAGCACTTTGTGCGCAATACATAAATGGAGAAGGTGTGCTACCTAATTACGCTTCGTATTTTCATCCACTACGCTATGAAAGTATTAAAATGGCAGAAAAAATTCAAGAATTACAATTAGACGGACAATTGTAGATTTAATTTCTTTATATCTGGCGGAACCCCATTACTGCAAACTTTGATTCCCTTTTTAAGAATATCAGCAAAGTTTAATTTTTTGAATATTAAATGGTTTCAGAGTATAAATTTTTAACCTAGAAATTCTTTGAATCTTATGCTTAAAAATATTTGTTTAAATTTAACTTTTAGATTCTAAGCGTACTGCGCATAAAAGGAGTTCCCCCATTTAAACAATTATATATGAAATTAGATGATATACCCATCTAATTTATTGTGTATTTGGCAGTTGATATTAATGAAGCATGCAACAAATGAATAATGGGAAAAAATCCAAACTTACACTTTAATAAAAATAATAAAGGTGGTGTTCGTCTTGTTATTCTACTAACCCTTTTTCTAAACTTAACGTTGAACTTTACATTTTCCCAACAAGGTTCAGAAACCGGATTACCCTATATTCAGAATTATTCTCCAGCAGATTATAACGCTGCTTCTCAAAACTGGAGTAGTATACAAAGCCAGGAAGGATTCATATATGTAGGTAACAACAATGGGGTTTTGGAGTATGACGGTGTCTACTGGAGGACCATTAAATTACCTAACTTAAATAGATGTGCGTCTTTGGCAATAACCAAAGACAATAAGATTTATGTTGGGGGGGAGAACGAATTGGGGTATTTAGAACCAGATACTAATGGGCAATTACAGTTTACCTCATTGAAGGATAAATTGAAAGATTTTGATTTTCAGAATGTAAGAGAGATTAGTATCACCAATGAAGCTGTTTATTTTCTTACCACTAAAATGTTGTTCGTTTGGAAAGATGGCCAATTCAAAGTATATCACACGGAGGGGCGTTTTAATTGTTCGAAAACAATTAAAAATGAAGTCTTTATTGTCGAAAATAATAGCGTTGTAAAAAAAGTGATAGGAGGTGAGCTCGAAACAGTAAAAGACCTTTCTAAAATTTTTGCATCGATTACCGACTTGATTGGCTACAAAGAAAATGAATTTTTGATCTTAACCTACAACAAAGGAATTTACATAACTCATGAAAGCGATGTACAAGCCCTAAATAAAAAAACATCCAAATTCTTAGAAAAGGCTTTGGCGCGGAAAATCATAAAACTCAGCAATGGTTGGTATGCTATTGCAAGTTCAAAAGAAGGTGTTATTGTTATTGATGAAACGGGTACTATTATTAAGGGATTAACAAAAGAACTTGGATTGGTAGATAATACCATATTTAAACTATTTGAAGATCAGCAAAAAGGGGTCTGGGCAGCCACCAACAACGGAATTTCCAGAATTGAATTATTATCTCCCTATTCCATTTTTGACAATAGACATGGAATTGAAGGTTACGTTAATGACATTTACAGATATAAAGGCAAGATGTATTTGGCTAACTACCATGGTGTATTAAGGTTAACTACAGATGAAAATGGAGAGCACCGTAATTACTTTGAGATTATAAATCCATTGGTTAATGCCACCAAAACTTCCTCCAAACAGGGTATTGCTTTTTTAGAACTAAATGATACATTGTTCGCTGGTACAAGAGGAGGGTTATTTGTATTTGCAAATCACAAATTAGTGCAACAATTTAAGCTAGAAAGTGGTGCATTATTTCAATCAAGAAAGAATCCTAAACGCCTTTATGTGGGCCTACTTAACGGATTGGCCTCATTAGTTTACAAAAACGGAAAATGGGAGAATGACGGAGAAATACATGGAATAAAAGATGATATTCGAAAAATTGAAGAGGATCAGGAAGGTAACTTATGGTTAGAATCACAGAATGATGGTGTTTGGAAGGTAGAAGCGGAATCAGTAATGCATTTAGATAGTTTTCACAATCCAAAAGTTAAACATTATAAAGCAAACAAAGAACTGCCCGAAGGATTTCTATTCCTAAAATTTATTAATGAAAAAGTTTTGTTCAATATTGCTAATTATACCTATGCCTATGATAAAAAACGAGATAGCATTATTAAAGATTCGAGCCTTGCTGAGCTATTTCGGTTACCTGGTGAAATCTCCTTAAAAATGCAAGATAAAGAAGGTAATGTTTGGATGTTTGCTCAAATTCAAAAAGAAGATGAAAGAAGGTCTAGAATTAAAGCTTTGATTCAAAAAAATGGAACGTACCTCATCCAAAAGAATGCCGATGAGCGTATTACCCAAGATGTAGGTGTAGCTCATTTTCCTGATGACAATAATGTTGTTTGGTATGGGGGAAGCGGTGGGGTTATTCGTCATGATCTTAATATAGCGAGCAATGATACTTTAGATTTTAATACCCACATTCGAAAAGTTACAATCCAAAATGATTCAATGTTATTTGGTGGCGTCAAGGAGACAAAAAAAATCACGGCAATTCCTTTCCAAGGAAATATAATTAGATTCCAGTATGCAGCAACAAGTTTTGACAACGAATCTAAAAATCAATTCCAGTATAAATTAGAGGGCTTTGATAAAAATTGGTCCAAATGGACTTCTGAAACCCAAAAAGATTACACTAACATACCCGAAGGAGATTACAGTTTTAAAGTCCGTTCAAAAAATGTTTTTAACCATATAGGGTTAGAGGATAGCTACTCCTTTAATATTTTGCCGCCTTGGTTCAGAACATGGTGGGCTTTTCTAATTTATGGTTTCGGAGCGATTGGAATTTTGGTCTTCTACTCCAAATGGAGATCTAAAGAATTGCAGAAAAAAAACTTAGCATTGGAAAATACAATTAATGAACGCACTCTTGAAATACGACAAAAAAATGAACTATTGAATCACCAAACAGAGCAATTGGAACTCTTGAATAATTCAAAAACACGGTTATATTCAAATATTACACATGAATTTAGAACACCATTAACGGTTATTCTAGGTATGGCTGACACCCTAAAAACAAATGTTATGAACGAACGTTTTGAAGGAGCTGAAAAATCTTTGGAAATGATTCGTCGCAATGGCAAAAACTTATTGTATTTGGTAAATGAAATGCTAGATTTAGCAAAAGTAGAAAGCGGATCTATGGAGTTAAATTTAGTTCAAACTGATGCCATTCCATTTGTGAAATATTTGAGCGAAAGTTTTCATTCTTTGGCAGAATCAAAGAAAATTAACCTTACTGTTTACTCTGAAATCGATACATTGGAAATGGATATTGATGTGAACAAAGTAGCTTCTATTATGTCTAATTTGTTATCAAATGCCATTAAATTCACGTCGACCAACGGAAAAATAATTGTACACCTCAACAAGATAAAAGCAATAGATAGAGAATTCTTCTCAATAAAAGTGCAAGACAACGGTCTAGGTCTTGCGAAAGATGATATCGCTAATTTATTTGATCGTTTCTATCAGGTAGATAACGCATCGTCACCTAGGCAGGTAGGAACGGGTATTGGTCTATCTTTGGTAAAGGAATTTGTGGAATTAATGAACGGGACCATAGATGTTGTGAGTACCCTTGGTAAAGGATGCACATTTACCGTCCAAATACCTGTCACCAATATTGCGGTTAAAACAGTAGCAGCTAAAATAACTATTGAACCACCAATCAAGGAAACATCGAATTTCACAAAAACGGAATCTTTATTTTTTGATGTGACTTCAGAATTACCATTGGCACTTATTATTGAGGATAATGAAGATGTGGCACATTATTTAAAAACTTGTCTAAAAGGTAGATACCATACCCTGCATGCTAACAATGGGAATATGGGAATAGAAATGGCCTACGAAAAAATACCGAATATTATTATAAGTGATGTAATGATGCCTGGAAAAGATGGCTTTGAAGTATGTCGTGTGCTTAAATCAGACCAGCGTACAGATCATATACCCATTATACTCTTAACGGCGAAAGTAACTACGGAAGATCGGTTGGCAGGACTCTCACATGGAGCAGATGCTTACCTCGCTAAACCCTTCAATGAAAAAGAATTATTTATTCGATTAGATCAATTGGTTTTACTACGAAAAAAACTGATCGACAAAATTAAAAATTACGGATTAAATAAATTTTTGGATAATCGGGCAGAAGGTCCAGAAACTAAATTCCTACACAAGGTAATACAGTCTATAAATGAGGATATTAGTAATTCTGCTTTTGGTTCAGGAGACCTTGCAGCTAAAATGCATTTAAGCGAATCACAGATTTATAGAAAACTGAAAGCCATTACCGATAAATCCACAGCAGTATTTATTAGATCTATCCGTCTTCAAAAAGCTAAAGAGCTGATTCAAACTACCGATAAAACCATCTCGGAAATCGCGTATGAAACAGGTTTTAACGATCCATCATGGTTCAGTAGGGCATTTAAGGAAGAATTTGGATCCTCTCCCAGTGATGTATTTAAGTAGTTGTATTTTAATGTGTTACATTATTTATTGCATTTTTATGCAATAATAGTACATGCTTTTTCTTCTCAATTCATAATTAATCCTAGTGTTTGAAAAAATGGTAAACACCATTTTTAGGAAGGCACTATATCATTGTATCATAATTAATATAAAACAACAATTATGAGAACTACAATGAAATTTTTTACCTACGGATTAATGATTTTAGCATTACTAATTAGCTCTTGCTCTAAAGATGGTGAAATAGGGCCAACAGGCCTTCAAGGTATTGCTGGAACAGATGGCATAAATGGTGCTGATGGTACTAATGGAACCGATGGAGAAAATGGTACAGATGGAGAAGATGGCAATGCAAATGTTGAAACCACAATATTCTTGAATCCTACTTGGTCAAGTGCTGGATTAATGACATTACAAGTGCCTGGAATTACACAAGATGCATTTGATTATTATTTAATACTTGGGTTTCTAAAAGAAGGGAATATTTGGTATTCCGCAAATGGCAATCAAGCGGTTGGCGGATATTATAAAGGCAGTTATGACGTGGGAAGATACTTTATCAGAGCTTTTGATTTTAATGATGTCATTGATCAAACTCGACCCGTTATAGCAGAAGCCAAGGTAATTCTTATAGAACCTAGTAATGTAATTCTTGATACAGGTAATGGAAAAAGCGCTACTATTTTCTCAAACTTTAGAAAAAAAGTTCTGAGTGACTTGTTGAATGCAGGAGTTGATATTAATGATTATGATGCCGTATGCCAATACTTCAATATTAGCTCAGAATAAAGAGATACTAAATCTAGTCTCGCAGCTTTCTGTTGAACTATTAATTCCACCTAGTTTAACAGATCGGGGAGAGGGGTGTGATTAAAAAATAATTCACAAATACTGCTAGTAATTGCATGAATAGTGAAAGTTGTTCTAAAGTAATATTATTAAAATTGTAGCATTCCCCCCCTGCAAATAATAACACAATAATTAGATACATACATATTTACTTATGAATGATGCCACGTCATATCTGATTAAAAAATTGAAATTGCAAGTCGCTATATGCTGTAGTTTGATGGTAATTACAATCTGTACTGTTGTGCTGCTTTATTTTGATGCGTTTGCGTTTGTAAAAGCTCCATTGGAGTTTGTGGAAATTACACTTAGTCCTATTGAATCAAAATATGACGTTTCATTATTAGATGATTCCAAGGAGCACCAAGATATAAAATTTGGTCACGAACTCTTTACAAATACACCCAAATACATTGGGCCTGACATTGGTGACAAGGACAAGGTTTATTCTGGAAATAGATTAGCCTGTAACAATTGCCATTTGAAATCGGGGACTAAAGCTTTTTCGGCACCGTTAATTGGCATTATTAATAGATTTCCACAATTCAGGGGAAGGGAAAATAAAATTGGCACCATTGAGGAACGAATTAATGGTTGTATGGAGCGTAGTTTGAACGGTAGGATATTGCCACCAAAAGGAGAGGAAATGCAAGCCTTTGTTAAGTACCTAACTTGGTTAAGCCGTTTTGCTCCAGAAAACGGAAAAGTGTATGTTCAAGGGTTTTTGAAAGTTGAAATTCCTGATAGAGCAGTTAACTTAAAAAATGGTAAAAAAGTTTTTGAAATAAACTGCATTGTATGTCATGGAAGCAATGGTCAAGGTGTTAAAAGACCTGATAGTTTTACCTATCAGTACCCACCACTTTGGGGGAAGGATTCTTATAATAACGGTGCAGGAATGACCCGTGTGATCACCGCAGCGCAATTCATTAAGGCCAACATGCCTTTTGGAACCACCTATGATTCGCCTGTATTAAGTGATGAAGAAGCTTTTGATGTTGCAGGTTATATCAATCAACAAAAAAGACCATCAAAACTCAACAGAGATAATGATTTTCCTGATCTCAAGAGAAAACCTGTATCCACGCCTTATCCGCCATATGCCGATTCATTTTCTATTGTGCAGCACCAATTAGGTCCTTTTCAACCCATTATGGCATTTTACAAACAAGAGTATAACATTGTTAAAACCAAATAAATAATAATAAGATGAAAACAAAAGACAACAATTCAAGACGACAATTTATCGGAGCTCTAGCATTAGGAGCTACAGCAAGTACTATTGGAGTACTTACCAATCCATTGTACGCAAAATCAGTTTCTGCTAAGATAGCTGCACTTAACAATGCAGATGATTGGTTCAAAAACATTAAAGGAACTCATCGTATTGTTTATGATGGATCAACTCCTCATGATGGATTTCCTATTATTTGGAATTGGGCCTTTTACATGACCAATAATGGAACGGGAACTATTGATGCCGATATGACCGCTATGACAGTGTTAAGGCATAGTGCTTTGGGATTGGCTTTGGAGGATCGTATTTGGAATAAGTACCATCTTGGAGAAGTGTTCGGGGTAACCGATAATATTACGGGTAAACCATCGCTTAGAAATCCGTATTACGAACCTAAAGATGGAGATTTTCCTTTACCAGGCATAGATGGTATTAAACGATTACAAGAAAGGGGTGCCATGTTTTGTGCTTGTGATTTAGCCACCCAGGTATTTAGTAATGCAGTAGCAACTAAAATGAATTTAGACCCAAAGGCCGTATATGATGATTGGGTTAGTGGTGTTCTTCCGGGTATTCAAATAGTACCTTCTGGTGTATGGGCATTAGGAAGAGCTCAAAAAAATGGATGTGGTTACATCTTTGCTGGGGAATAAAAACACGGAAAAATACACTAAAAAAATACAGATGAAAATATATTTAAACATACTATTTGTGTGCCTATTCGGCATAATGGCCTTTGCCCAAGAAAAACCAGTAAAAATCGTATTTGATGTTACCAGTAACAACACCAAAGTTCACGAATCAACTATGCGACACGTACAAATGATGTCACAGTCGTATCCCGATTCAATGTTTGAAGTAGTGATGTACAGTGGAGCCTATGAAATGGTAGTTAGAGGCAAATCAGCCGTTTCTGATGAAATGGAAGCTTTGACGAAGAATAGGAACGTAGATTTTGTGGTTTGTCAAGCATCCTTGAATCGGCATAAAATAGATGCTTCTCAATTG
>TARA_R110002033_G_scaffold3700_4_pt1 | contig 88277 bp, 87 predicted proteins | sample TARA_R110002033 | Tara Oceans TARA_R110002033 (sample SAMEA4397051) | marine metagenome | biome: Polar Biome; feature: [SRF] surface water layer (ENVO:00010504); material: water (ENVO:00002006), including particulate matter (ENVO:01000060) such as... | depth 5 m | reverse complement strand
CAAATTTATCAACTAACGAATTTAAAACCTGGACGGGTTTTGATATGATATATGATTTTTATCGCTTAAGAAGTGCAGATGAATTGGCTTTTACAGATATTGGTGAAGCTCGTTTAAAACAATATGAAATAGTTTGTAAGCAGTTGAAAGAATCTGAAAATAGCGCTTACAGACTATGGGCAAATATTTTCGGGAAGAGTATAAATGGCAAACCTTCCGATCATTTTAAAATAGATTTAAAACAAAGGACTATTGAAAGTATAACACCTTAATTAGATAATAAAAAACTATTGCCTGAAGCTTTTGTACATTTATAATAAACCTAACTCAAACATTTAAAACAGTACATGCGAAATGTTTTCTGCATATTTATAAGTATTATTTTATTTGCTGCAAGCCTAACGGCTCAGGATATAAAATTTGAACATTACAATGACGACAGTGGGTTATCTCATAATGCTGTTAGGCATATTGTACAAGATAAGCATGGGTTTTTATGGTTAGGTACATTCGCTGGTTTAAATAGATTTGATGGCTATGAGTTTAAATCTTACTTAAGCTCTTCTACAGATAAGACCAAACTACATAATGATGATATAACAGCTTTAGAGTTAGATGAGGATTCTAACAGCTTATGGATCGGTACTAGAAATGGTCTGTCCCTTTTTAAAACCGATACCCACACATTTAGCACCTATTTGCCAGAAAAGGATAATGAAAACAGTCTTCCAGAAGGAGAGATAAGATCTGTTTATGTAGATAAATTTAAAAGGATTTGGGTTGGTACAAAGAATAGTGGACTCTATATTTTAAACAGTAAAACGGATACATTCAAAAAAGTAGAAATTAAAAATTTCAACTATATAAAGGCAATTGTTGAAGATAAGAACGGAGATATATGGATAGGTAGTTATGAATCTGGTGGTGTAGCTAAATTGACTTTGGGCGCAGAAGGAGAAATTATTCAAAAAAATATATACAACCTTTCGATACCAAATTCTGTTGAAAAAAATCCGTACCTAAACTTTATATATGAAGATGCAAAATCTGATATTTTCATAGGTACTAGAGTAGGACTCTATAAACTAAATAAAACCACTAATGAGTTTGTAAACCTTGAAATTGAAGATCCTGAGATTAAAGATGGTTTAGGACCTTATTTTCTTTCAGTAACTCAAGCACCAGATGGTAAATATTGGGTAGGTACATTAGGAGGTTTACTAGTTTGCGATCAGTTAGAAGATATAGGTAAAGGTGAGTTTAAATGGCATTATTCCGTATTGCCAGATGATACCTCTTTGGTAGATAATTTGGTGTCAGCGCTATTTTTTGATGATTCTGGAGTGTTATGGATTGGTACTGAAGATGGTTTGGATAAATATGATCCATTTGAAAATCAGTTTAATAGCAATAAGGACATTTCCTTACATATAAATAATCAGGTTCCAAGAATTAGGGGGTTTAGCAAAACCTTTGATAATAAAGTGGTAGTTGCAACAAGGCACAACGGACTTTTTATATCAAATGAAGAAGATTTTTTGCCGCTTTATAACAACCAAAAAGATATTGCAAGTATTTATTCTATAGATGGTACTATATTTTACTGTGGTTTATGGAATGGGAATTTATTGGTATATGATTATAAAGCAAACTCGGCTAAAGAAATTTCGGTTGGTTTTGAGCAATCACCAATATTTGCTTTTGAGGAATTGGATGAAAATCATTTATTATTGGGCTCTTTTGGGGAGGGAGCTGTGTTATTGAATACCAAAAGCCTTAAGAAAGCAGATAGTACAGCTATTATTTTAAAAGGATATCAAATAAATGAAATCGTTAAGCAAGATGATTCCAATATTTGGTTTGCTACCGAGACTGGGGTTGTTCATTTTTTAAGGGATAAAAACACTTTTGAATATTATAAATCTTCTGATACACCAAACGTAGGATTGCTACATGATAATGTAAGTGATATCATGTTTGATAATGAAGGGCGACTGTGGGCGGCAACAAGAAAAGGTATTAGTCTTTTTGATTTTGAGACCAAAGAATTTAATCCTTTAGAGGAACCTGTAGAGTTAAGGGATAAGTGGATAACCGATATGCTTACCTATACCAATGGTGATATCTGGTTTAACATGAACAGTAACAGTGTAGCCAGGTTAAAATCAAATTTAAAAAATTACAATATTTATGATGTTAAAAGTGGTAATAGGTTAGATGTTTTTAGCTCAAGTGGTTTTTACAATTTTGAAAATTCCAATATATATTTAGGAGGAAAGAATGGAATTATCTATTTTTCACCATATGCCATAAGTGAGAACAAAGTTGCCAAAAAGCCAATGATTACTGAGTTTAAGATTCAGAATGAGGTGATACATCCAGGTACTGAAATTAATGGCGAAATTCCATTAAAGAAAAATTTAAACGAAACTAAAAGTGTAACCTTAGATTATAAGAATAGAAATTTTTCACTTCAATTCTCTGCACCTTCATACGTAAATGAAAAGCTTAACAAGTTTGAATATATGCTAGAAGGTTTTGATGAAAACTGGATTTCTACAACCAGTAATTCACGAACCGTACAATACACCAACTTGTTTCCTGGCGACTATACTTTTAAAATTAAATCTAGTAATAGTGATGGTTTTTGGAGCGATGTAAATTCATATAATATTACAGTAACTCCTCCTTTTTGGTTAACCTATCAAGCATTGATATTATTTCTAGCCTTATTCGCTTTAATCATATATTTCATAAGGAAAGAAATGAAAAACAGGTTGCGTTTAAAGCAAGAACTTGTTACCGAAAAAGTAAATAGGGAACGCGATATTAAGTTGAATAATGAGAAACTTCGTTTTTTTACAAATATATCTCACGAGTTAAGAACTCCTTTAACTTTAATATTAGGTCCTGCAAAACAGCTGTTAGAAGAAAGCAACGAAAACAGTAGCGAGTATCAAAAAAGCAGATTTAATCTAATTCATCAAAATGCAAGTAGACTTTTAAATTTAGTGAATCAGGTGCTAGATTTTAGAAAGGCACAAACGGGTGAATTAAAACTTAAGGTTTCTAAAACAGATGTGCTGTTATTTACCACCAACACTTTTGAATCTTTTAAGGAGTTTGCTTACAATAAGCAAATAGAACTGAATATTAACAGCGAAGTAGAGACATTATTTGGTTGGATAGATAGAGATAAGTTCGATAAAATATTATATAACCTTTTGTCTAATGCCATTAAGTTTACCAATAAATACGGTCATGTAGATTTGTTTTTAAAGCTAAAGGAAAACAATACTGAAATATTGGTAATTGAAGTATGTGATGATGGTATTGGTATACCCTTAAAAAGTCAAGAAAAGATTTTTAATAGATTTTACCAAGCCACCAATAGTAAAGAGAACAATACAGGTTCAGGTATTGGTCTGTCACTTGTAAAATCTCTTGTAGAATTACATAAAGGAACTATAGTTGTAGAAAGTAAACCTAATGAAGGAAGTACGTTTACGGTAGAAATACCTATTAGTCGAGATAGTTATACTAAAAAAGAGGTCTTTGAATTTATTTCTAATACTGAAGTAGAAGAGCCAGAAACATTTATTCCTATTAAAAGAAAAACAACAAATACAGAAATCAAGGATAAGATTTTAGTGATTGAAGATAATATTGAATTAAGAAAATATCTTATTGATTATTTATCTGCGTACTACAAGGTTTATGAGGCTGAAAACGGTAAAGAAGGTCTTCAACTTTGTAGAAAAATAAAACCAATGTTATGCGTTGCCGATGTTATGATGCCGGTAATGGACGGTCTAGAATTTTGTAACGAATTAAAGAACGACGAATTTATTAGTCATATTCCAGTGATTCTTTTAACCGCATTATCTGAAAATGAAGATAAGGTTAAGGGTTATGATGTGGGGGCAGATTCTTACCTAGTAAAACCTTTTGATCCCTCATTATTGAAATCGGTAATTGTAAATACCATTAAAACTCGTTTAGAGCTCAAAGCTAAATTTTCTGACGAGGTAGAGAGCGAAATTGGGTTGCTCACTCACTCACCCATTGATAAAGAATTAATGGGGCAAATCACTACTATTATTGAAAAGAATATAGATGATGTAGATTTAACTACTAATTATTTATGTCAAGAATTGGGGATGAGCTCTTCAAAACTATACCGCAAAATAAAAGAGCTTACAGATTTAGCGCCAAACGAATTCATACGTACTATTAGATTAAAAAAATCTGCACAGTTATTAAAAACAAAAAAGTATAATGTGTCTGAAGTCACCGATTTAATTGGCTTCAATGATCCCCTATATTTTAGTAGGTGTTTTAAGAAGCAATTTGGTTTCCCACCCAGTAAATTATTGAAGTAGAGATTTTTAGGTTTCTATGGTTTGTTAAGTAATCCATATTTATGATGGTATTATCCATTAATTTATGACATAAATACTATAAATTGCAAGTAGATATACTGTACATATCAAAACAACAAATCAACTTACTCAAAAACATTAATAACAACTTTTATGGAAAAAGCGTTGAACAACAATCAGAACCATCCCATGGATAATATTGATGATTGGGAAGATAACTTACTAGAGAGATACCCTGATCCGGAAGAAACTACAAAAGAAAAAGAAGAGTTTAGAAACTATGTCGACTCTGATAGGATGGACACCGTTAAAGAGTTCTATAAAATAAATCATGAATTTCAAACATATGATTTTGTAGTTGAAAAGGAGAAAGAGTTTCTACAGTTCAATAAAAAGGAAATGTCAATTTGGGAAGCTGTAGACTTTCTAAATACATTGGTAGATGATAGTGACCCAGATATAGATTTAGATCAGTTACAGCATTTATTACAGACTTCAGAGGCAATTAGAGCAGATGGTCACCCAGATTGGTTTGTACTTACTGGATTCATTCATGATTTAGGTAAAATACTTTGTTTGTTCGGTGAGCCACAGTGGGCTGTAGTTGGAGATACTTTCCCCGTAGGATGCGCTTATTCAGACAAAATTGTCTATCCAGAGTTCTTTAGTGCAAATCCAGATGCTACAAATAGTAAGTACAATACAAAGTACGGCGTATATGAGCCAAACTGTGGTTTGGATAATGTAAAAATGAGCTGGGGACATGATGAGTACTTGTATCAGATAATGAAAGATTATTTACCGGAACCTGCACTTTACATGATCCGTTACCACTCATTTTACTCTCAACATAGAGAAAATGATTACACGCATTTAATGACTGCAAAAGATATTGAGATGTTTGAGTGGGTGAAGAAGTTCAATCCATACGATTTATATTCCAAGGCACCTGTACCACCAGATGCAAAAGCATTACTTCCTTATTATAAAGAATTAGTATCGAAGTATTTACCCGAAAAATTGAATTTTTAGAATTCTAATTATTTGAGTTTAGCAATGCTCTAGCCCTTCCAACTAGAGCATTTTTTTTACACCATAGTACCAAACCAACCAATCTACACATGTATACAGCTATTACTTTCATTGCATTTACTGCTTTTGTTGCATTCTATTCATGGTATAAACTTAGAAAAGAAAAACTGGACTCTAAAGACGGTTATTTTCTAGGAGGAAGAAGTTTAACGGGCGTTGTAATTGCCGGCTCCATGTTGTTGACGAATATTTCTACAGAGCATTTAATTGGTATGAATGGGTCGTCTTACAAGAACGGATTTATTATAATTGCTTGGGAAGTAACTTCTGCATTGGCTTTAGTTGTAGCGGCAATATATTTTGTTCCAAAGTATTTGAAAATGGGTTTGACGACCATTCCAGAATATTTGGAAAAAAGGTTTGATAGTACAACAAGAACGCTAGTTGCTTTGTTTTTAATGGTGTCTTTTATTGTAACATTATTACCTATTGTACTATATACTGGTGCCATAAACATTGAGAGTATTTTCAATATATCAGAGGTTTTAGAGGTATCCAAAGAAGAAGGACTTTGGATTACCGTAATTTGTATAGGTGTATTAGGTTCTATTTATGCCATTTTCGGCGGATTAAAAGCTGTTGCCATTTCAGATACAATAAATGGATATGGGTTGTTGATTGGTGGACTTGCAATTCCAATCATTGCTTTGGTTAGTATAGGTGATGGTAATTTGTTTGATGGTTTGTCTAAAGTATATAACCATAGTCCAGAAAAATTTAATGTAATAGGGGCAAAGGATTCTGTATTACCGTTTGAAGTACTTTTTACGGGTTTGATTATTAATCAGTTGTATTTCTGGAGTATGAACCAAACTATTATTCAGCGTGCGTTAGGTGCCAAGAATTTGGTAGAAGCTCAAAAAGGTTTATTGTTTACTGGTGTTTTAAAGATTTTGGTACCAATTATAATTATTTTACCAGGTGTTATTGCGTTTTATTACTTCGGTGATTCTTTATATGAGAATCAAGATATGATTTACCCCGAGTTGGTTAAAAAAGTCCTGCCTATTGGTTTTGTTGGGGTATTCGCAGCAATTATCATGGGTGCCGTTTTAAGTACATTTAATAGTGTTTTAAATAGTGCGGCTACAATTTTTAGTATAGATGTATTTAAAAGACATTTTGGTAAAAACGCTAGCGATAAAAAGTTGGTTAGAATTGGTAAGATTACCTCTACTGTACTAGCAATATTTGCTATATTGGTAGCTCCTATGGTGGCAAATGCACCAGATGGATTGTATCAATTGCTACAGCAATTAAATGGTATTTTCTTTATACCAATAGCTTCCATAATGCTAGCAGGGTTCTTTCTTAAGAATATTTCTGCAATAGCTGCTAAAGTTGCGTTACTTGTTGGTTTAATGTTTTACATACTAACAACCTTTATTTTTAAGGTCGATATTCATTTCGTTCACATTTGGGGAATAGAATTTGTATTGAACGTAGTGGTAATGTTTTTGGTTTCTTACTTCTATCCAAACCATAAAGCTACCATTGAAGAGGGTGAAGATTATGTAGAAATGAAACAATGGAAATACACAAAGCCAATGGCTATTATGTTATGTGTTGTTACAGTTGTTATTTATGTAATTTTAGGGACTAATTAATGAGTGAAATTATTCTCGTATTAATAAGTTGAAAATCTGAATTTTAGTATTGCAATAGGATTATATTTAGGGAATGCTAAATTTGACTGTCTATTAATTATTCCTATTTTTTTGAAAGGGGAGAAAAGATGCTGCTGTATATCCTTTTTTTAAGATAATTAAATTTTGAAATCAAATCCCTCATCAGATTTACGCTTATATTTCTCTTCATTAAATCGATATAAAAATGAACCTTTTCTAGAACTCGTCATATCCTTTTCATCGAGTTTGTCTAAAATATCAAGAAGGTTTACTTTGTTAATGAAGTTTCGTTTATCTAATTTTTTATCTAATATAGATTCATATAAACTCTGGAGTTCGCGCATGGTAAATTTTTCCGGAAGTAATTCAAATCCGATCGGTTTTACAAGCGCTTTACGTCTTAGACGTAAAATAGCCTTTTCAATCATTTCATTATGATCAAAAATTAACTGTGGTACTTTGTTAATTTCAAACCATTTCGCAGAATCAATCTTAATTCTATCGAAGTTTTTCGCATTCAAATCAATCAATGCATAATAGGCAACAGAAATAGTTCTCTGCCCAGGATCTCTATCTATTCGGCTATAACTATATAGCTGTTCCATATAGATATCTTTAAGTCCGGTTAAGGCATTCAATACGCGTATTGCTACTTCGTCTAGATTTTCACTTTTCTTTAAAAATCCACCTATTAAAGACCACTTACCCATTTCTGGTTCAAAATTTCTTTTTACAAGAAGAACCTTCAATTCTTTTTCGTCGAACCCGAATATTATACAATCCACAGACAATAGAACCTGGTCTTCCTTTTGGTAGTACTGTAGTTTTGTGTTAGCATCTTCGTTTTGCGAGGCGGTACCTAATTTCATTATCTATAAATAAATTTTCTTCAAGTTTGATTGTCAATCGTTTGCTAAAATAACATTTATTAACAATTTAGTTGGTTAGTTTTTTGTCTTATCAGTAGTATTCTGTTCTTATCGTAGGTAAATAAGGCAAATGTTGTGGTAATGGTATTTTATGCTTCTAGCCTTGTTTTGATTTCAAAGAGAATCATTAATTAACGCTGCCAAAATAGAGTTAGGCTTACGTAAATTTTTGGAAGAAGGCGGTTTTAAAGCTTTTACAGATACTTTTGAAAATTTGGGCGAGCTAAAGCAACTACCGGGTCTTGCCGTACAAAGATTAATGGCAGATGGATATGGATTTGGAGGAGAAGGCGATTGGAAAACTGCCGCTATGGTTAGGGCCTTAAAAGTTATGAATACAGATTTAGTAGGTGGTGTTTCGTTTATGGAAGACTACACATATCACTTCACGCCACAAGGATGATACGTTTTAGGTTCGCATATGTTAGAAATTTGTCCATCTATAGCAGATGAGCATAAACCTTCGTGTCAAGTACAATCCTTGGGATAGGAGGTAAAGAGGATCCTGCTAGATTAGTATTTAATACAGCAACTGGTAGTGCTATGAATGTCTCATTGGTAGATATGGGTAATAGATTTAGAATGGTAGTAAATAAAGTAGAGGCTGTAAAACCTGCCAAAGATTTACCTAATTTACCTGTTGCAAGAGTTTTGTGGGATGCCAAACCAAATTTGGAAATTGCGGCAACCGCGTGTATTTTAGCAGGTGGAGCACATCATACAGTGTATTGTCAAAATCTTAATGCAGAGTATATGGAAGACTTTGCGGACATAGCAGGTATAGAATTACTTGTTATTGATGAGCGAACTACTGTGCGAGATTTTAAAGATAGAATTAATGCTGATGAAGCATACTATCATATGTTTCAATATAGGGTTTAATTAATATCAAATTCACTAAGAACAAATAAACTATGGGGATTATTTCATTTATAGGGTTTACATTACTAGTAGCTATAATAGCGTATGTATCAACGCGTAAAACGGATGAAAAATCCTCTGATGGTTATTTCTTAGGTGGAAGAAGTTTAACAGGACCGATCATTGCTGGTTCGTTATTATTAACAAACCTTTCTACGGAACAAATTGTAGGAGTAAATGGTGTGTCTTTTAGAGACGGATTACCAATTGTTGCGTATGAGGTTTTAGCGGCCGTTGCCATGGTGTTTACCGCTTTTGTTTTACTACCCAAATATTTAAAAAGTGGGATAGCCACAATACCTCAATTTTTAGAAAATAGATATAGTAGATCTACCAAAACTATTGTTTCATTATTGTTTCTGTTAGGTTACGCAATATCAATGCTGCCAACGGTTTTATACTCTGGTGCATTAGCGATTAACACGATGTTTGATATTCCCGAGGCTTTAGGTATAGGACCGGAACAAGCACTTTGGATAACGGTTTGGTCTATTGGTTTAATAGGTAGTGTCTATGCTATTTTTGGAGGTTTACGAGCGGTAGCGGTGTCAGATTCAATTAATGCTGTTGGTTTGATAATTGGTGGTACACTTATTCCTGTTTTTGGTTTAATGTATATTGGTGATGGTAATGTGTTTACTGGTTTAACTACTTTGACTACAGCCCTTCCCGAAAAATTTGATATTATTGGAGGTCTTGATTCCGATGTGCCTTTTTGGACCATATTTACAGGTATGATTATTGTAAATTTTTATTATTGGGGTACCAACCAAGCAATTATACAAAGAGCGCTTGGAGCTAAAAATTTAAAAGAAGGTCAAAAAGGTCTATTATTAGCTGCTTTTCTAAAAATATTAGGACCAATTATAGTGGTATTGCCAGGTATTATTGCTTTTTATATTTTTAAAGGTGATTTGGCAAATGCAGATGAAGCCTACCCTATGTTGGTAAAAAAAATACTTCCTACAGCATTTGTCGGCTTTTTTGCAGCTGTTCTTTTCGGGGCTATTTTAAGTTCGTTCAATAGTGCTTTAAATAGTTCTGTAACGCTATTTGGGTTAGATTTCTATAAGCAATATATTGATAAGACCGCTTCTGATGTAAAGATTGTAAAAGCTGGAAAAATATTTGGAGCCTTTTTAGCCATATTCTCTATGGCTATAGCGCCACTTTTATATGGTGTGCAAGGGGGAATTTTCACTTATTTGCAAGAGTTGAACGGTACGCATAGTGTGCCAATTTTAGCCATTGTAATTGTTGGTATTTTCTCTAAACGTGTTACGGCTAAGGGAGCCAATATGGCAATTTTGTTTAGTGTAATAACGTACTTGGTCGCTTTATATGTGGTTAGACCTATCAGTATAGAGAATGATACCTATTTCCCGCATTTTTTACATCTTATGGGAATAATATTTGCTTTGGCATTAATAATCATGTTTACGGTAAGTTACTTTAAACCAAGGGAAACTGATTATGTTCAAGAATATACCAAACAAGTTGATATTCAAAACTGGAAGTACCTAAAACCTGTAGGATTTAGTATTTGTGGAATTGTATTATTAATTTACATCTACTTTGCTAATTAAATCTATGTCATTAGTAATCAATATACTTGGGTAATTGAGGTATTTATGGTTGCTGTGATTGTGCAAGCGATTACTAGTTTAGAATAGATTTATAAAAAGCAATTTGTAATGATAGTAGATACTATTGCAAATGCTTAGTATGTACTTTATAAAACAAACCAACACTTTATATCATGTATAGAATTTGCATTACTACAATTGTCACTCTAGTTCTTTTTGTAGCTCTTAGTTGCAAGAATACCTCTGCAAAACAGTCCATATCAGAGATGATTTCTATAGATTCATTATTGCAAAATCGTTACGAAAAATTGTTGGAGTATCCTGTAAACTCCTTATCCATCCCACGGAGTTATAATCCTATAACTAAAGAAATTAAAGTAGTTGAATCTAAAGATTGGACAAGTGGTTTCTATCCTGGTAATTTATGGCAATTATACAAGTTAACAGGTAAAGAAGCTTTTAAAAATAAGGCTGTTGAATGGACTGCATTTATAGAGAAAGAAAAATATAATGGAGGAACCCATGACATGGGTTTTAAAATCTATTCTAGTTTTGGAGAAGGATTTGAAATTACTAAAAATGAACATTATAAAGATGTAATTGTTGAGAGTGCGAATACTTTGATTACTAGATTTGATGAAAACGTAGGTAGTCTTCGTTCTTGGGATTTTAATGCTGATATCTGGGAGTTTCCTGTAATTATTGATAATATGATGAATCTTGAGCTATTGTTTGAAGCTACAAGAATTTCAGGAGATAGTATTTACCATAATATTGCTGTTAAACATGCTAATACTACACTTAAGAATCATTTTAGAGAAGATAACAGTAGCTATCATGTGGTGGTTTATGATACTGTATCGGGAGGAGTGAAAAGTAAAGTTACGCACCAAGGTTTTAATGATAATTCTGCATGGGCTAGGGGGCAAGCCTGGGGTATTTATGGTTTTACTATGTGTTATCGTTATACTCAGGATCCTAAGTATTTAGAGCAAGCGGAACAATCAGCTGCATTTTATTTGCAGCATGCTAAGCTTCCTGAAGATGGAATTCCGTATTGGGATTTTGATGATCCTAAAATTCCCAATGCAGTAAAAGATGTTTCGGCTGCAACTATAGTAGCATCTGCGTTGGTAGAGTTATCCATGTATACCAACAACGACGCTTATCTAGACTACTCAAATAAAGTTTTAAATTCTTTAAAAAGTGGAGTATATATAATACCAATAGACGTAGAGGCTCCGTTTATTTTAAAGCACAGTACTGGTAATTGGCCTAAAAATGATGAAATGGATGGCCCTATAGTTTATGGTGATTTTTATTTTTTAGAATTAATGCTGAGGATAAAGGAGTAAAACCTAGGCAATCATTTTATTATTTAATGGAATAGATGAATTATTGACTGAAGTAAGATTTCTAGAAATCATTAACACACTTAGCATAAATAATTATAAAAGAATATTAAGACTAAGCTTTAATTATTAGCTGTTTTTTTCTTTTTTAGAAAAAAAAATTAACGATCTTATGCATCTAATTGCTCATTGTAAAGCTCTTTATTAACAAATTAGAATACACATTTTTGTTATTTCTTGCAGATTAATTTAAACACACTTTCTAAAATTATTTTAATTTTTATATGAAATACTTAGTAGCCTTTTCCTTGCTTATACTATTTACAATATCTTCTTGCAATACCCATGAGTCAAAAACACTTTTTAGGCAGTTGCCATCACAAACAACAGGTATTACATTTAATAATACAATTGTTGAAACAGATAGTTTCAATATAATCTCAGAAGAATATATTTTTAACGGTGGTGGTATAGCTGTAGGGGATTTTGATAATAATGGCTTATCGGATCTATTCTTTACAGGTAATCAAGTTTCAAATAAACTTTATTTAAATTCCGGTAATTTTAAATTTACCGATGTGTCCGCTAGTGCAAATATAGAAGCGGAAAATAAATGGAATACCGCTGTAGCAGTTGTAGATATTAATGCTGATGGTTGGTTAGACATTTATGTGTGTTCTGCAATGCAAAGACCTTTAGACAAAAAAGCAAATCTACTTTTCATTAATAAAGGGCTAAACGATAAAGGTGAATTAAAATTTGAAGAGCGTGCTAAAGAATATGGTATTGCAGATACGGGTAATGCCATGGGGGCAACATTTTTTGATTATGATAAAGATGGGTATTTAGACCTATATATAGTAAATAATGAAGAAGCTTACAATCAGCCAAATACCTATAGAAAAAAAATTGAGGATGGAACAGCTATAAGCAACGATAGATTATATCATAACAATGGCGACGGTAGTTTTACAGACCAAACTTTAGCAGCTGGTATACGTTATGAAGGTTATGGATTAAGTGTTGCAATTTCTGATTTAAATTATGATGGATGGCCAGATATTTATGTGACGAATGATTATTTAACCAACGATTTATTATATATAAACAATCAAGACGGTACGTTTACGAATGACATAAAAAATCATATAAAGCATCAAAGTAAGTTTAGTATGGGTTCGGATATTTCGGATTTTAATAATGATGGGTATTTGGATATCATAACATTAGATATGCTTGGCGAAACTAATGAGCGTATGAAGACCAATATTGCGGGTAATAACTATATGAATTACCTTTTTAACGAACGGTTTGGGTTTGAATATCAGTATAGCAGAAATATGTTGCAATTAAGTAATGGTCCTGAAATTCCTTTTAGTGAAATAGGAATGCTTGCAGGTATGTCGAAAACAGATTGGAGCTGGTCTCCTTTGTTTGCAGATATTGATAATGATGGTAATAGAGATTTACTTATAACAAATGGTTTTCCAAGAGATATAACTGATATGGATTTTGGGGAATTTAGATTAGAAATGTCGCAGTTTCTCAATGAGGCAAAAATGCTAGACTCCATTCCCATAGTTAAGGTTGCTAATTATGCATATAAAAATAATGCAGATTTAACTTTTGATAACGTAAGTGAAGATTGGGGATTGAAAATTCCCTCATTTTCTAATGGTGCGGCTTTTGTGGATTTAGATAATGATGGTGATTTGGACTATGTTGTAAATAATATAAATGATGAAGCATTTGTTTTTGAAAACACAATTCAAAACTCGTATAGTATTCAGTTAAAACTAAAAGGGCCTAAAAATAATTCTTTAGGTGTAGGAGCAAAAATTAAAGTTTCACTTACCAATGGCGATTTTCAGTTTTACGAGCATCATTTAACACGTGGTTATATGTCTTCCGTAGATCCTAAAATTCATTTTGGTTTAGGTTCAAGCGCTAAAGTTAAGGCAATAACTGTATTATGGCCCGATGGTAATTTGCAGGAGATTGTAGACCTGATTGAAGATGCCCTAGTTGATATTGATTATGCAAATGCAAAAGCAAGTCAAGATGTAGCTTTAGGATTTCCGTTTATGAAAGAGAGTTCTAAAAAGCTATTCAATGAAATTGGTGATAGCCTTGGCATTAAATATGTGCATCAAGAATATGATATTATAGACTATAGTATTCAACGAACTTTACCCCATAAACTATCTCAAAATGGACCAAGTATAGTTACAGGAGATGTTAATGGTGATGGACTTCAAGATTTCATCGTTGGAAGTTCATCTCGTTACTCACCTATGATTTTTGAACAACAAGGTAATGGCATTTTTACGAATAGACCACTTTTTGAAGAGATTGCTGATAAAATGAGAGAAGAAGAGGATTTGGTGTTGTTTGATTTAGATAATGATGGAGATTTAGACTTGTATCTAGTTGGTGGCAGTTATGAGTTTTCTGGAGATTTGAGTAGATATAATGATCAATTATATTTAAATGATGGAAATGGTAATTTTAACTTGTCGACTAATAAATCTCCGTTAGTTACCAGTAATGGTTCTGTAGCAGTAGCTGCCGATTTTAATAATGATGGATATCAAGATTTATTTGTTGGAGGAAGAACTCCTGCAGGTAAATTTCCACTTTCTGATAATAGCTATCTTTTGCAAAACCAAAACGGAAATTTAGTTGATGTTACGCAAAGCCTACTTCCCGAAATTGAAAATTTAGGTATGATAACCGATGCAGTGTGGACCGATGTGGATAAAGATGGGTTACTAGATTTAATTGTTGTTGGAGAATTAACTGAAATAACCCTATTTAGGAATACAAACGACGGATTTGTAAAGCAGGAAATCCCTGATTTCAAAGGTTTGTATGGTTGGTGGGAGAGTATAGTGGTCGCTGATTTTGACAACGATGGAGATGATGACTTGGTAGTTGGTAATGTGGGTAGAAATAATTTCTTTCAGCCTACAAAAGAAAAGCCGGTACATTTAATAGCCAAAGACTTTGATGCAAATGGCAGTATTGACCCTGTTTTATTTACATATTTATTAAATAAAGAGGGAGATTATAAATCATACCCAGCAAACTTTTGGGGAGATTTATCAAAGCAAAGTCCGTTGTTTAGGTCAAAATTTAATTTTTATAAAGATTTTGCAAAAGTCAGTAGAGAAAATTTATTTACTGCTAAAGAAGTAGAAGGAGCTATAGAGTTAACTGGTAATTATGATAGAAGTGTTTATATTGAAAACCTAGGTGATTTCAAATTTAAAATCAATGAACTCCCTATCGAAGCTCAATTTGCACCAATAAATGATATGTTAACCGGAGACTTTGATTCTGATGGTTTTAAAGATATTTTAATGGTAGGCAATGATTATGGAAATGAAATCTTTATTGGTCGTTTAGACGCTTTAAATGGACTGTTCTTAAAAGGTGATGGAAAAGGTAATTTTAAGACTGTTTCTGCCGAGATGAGCGGGTTTTTAGCTAGTGGTGATGCCAAAAATATTACTACAATAAAAACATCTAATAACGAAGATATTATCTTGGTGACTCAAAATAAAGGTAGGCTCTTGATTTTTAAATGAACCTTTGTAAAGGGTCTATAATTCTTCTGAATTAGAATTAAATTTTATATTAAGTATAATGTGCAGTAAAGCATCTTAATATGAATATTAAAGTTTTATGTTGCCCCAAGATGTAAACGTTCCATATTGTACAAAATAATACAAGTAGCATAAATGTATTATTGAAATTAACGCTAAGGCAAAAGTAATTTTAATAACAATGAGAATATTGAGCATAAAAAAACCCCATAGTATATGGGGTTTTCTTGTGACCTCGACAGGATTCAAACCTGTAACCTCTTGAGCCGTAATCAAGTGCGCTATTCAGTTGCGCCACGAGGCCATTATTTGTTTCCCTTAACGGGGTGCAAATATATTTCTTTTTACATTTACCACAAAATTAAGGAGATAATATTAAATGGATTTTAAAAGTTTTATTAGAGATGTGCCCAATTTCCCCAAAGAGGGAGTCATTTTTAAGGACATAACGTTGTTATTGCAAAACCCAAATGCATTAAAAGAAACTACTAGTGCTTTATTTGAGTTGTTAGAAGGGCAAAAAATTGATAAAGTTGTGGGTATGGAAAGCAGGGGATTCATTTTTGGTCCTTTACTAGCACAAAAGCTAAATGCTGGTTTTGTACCAATTCGTAAGCCAGGCAAACTACCATCAGAAACTTTAAGTGAAACCTATGACCTAGAATATGGCACAGATACACTAGAAATACATTTTGATGCAATAAAGAAGGGGGATAAGGTTCTAGTGCACGATGATGTTTTAGCAACTGGTGGCACAGCGAATGCCGCTTGTAAATTGATTGAAAGGTTAGGTGGTGAAATAGTGCAATGCAACTTTTTGATAGAACTAACTTTTCTTAACGGAGTTTCTAAGGTTGAAGATTACCCGGTAAAATCTTTAATGAAGTATTAATCTAATGCTTTAGTGGTAATAAAATAGCGCCAACCTATAAGTGCCATTTGTAATTTACTTGCCTTGGCTAAATCTAATCGTTGTTTGCTGAAAGAAGGCAAAATTGCCTTATTAAGTTTTGCTAGTAGTTTGTAGAATGATTTTTTCAAGATAAATTTTTGGTAAAAATACATAAATAATAAAGCGATTGATCAAGTCGCAGTATTTGTATGTATTGTATCTGTTGAAAAAAATAATTTAATTATATAAGGGTAATGACAATACTTATGAGCATGTAAATTAAAAGTTCTAATAAAGCTATCATATGTTCGATTTAGTTGGTTAAAAGTTTTTTTTCTTGCTTGTTGATGAAAGGTATAATGCTAGTTGTATTTCTGCAAATGTAATTTGTTAAAACAATGTATTTGAATATGGTTGTATAAGTAAAAACATGAGTTATATTATAATTTGTAACAATAAATCTACAGAAGTGTTTTAATCTATAAGTGAAGTATTAGTTTGAGTTACATTTGAAAAGAAGTGTAGCGGGTTTTTAGATGCTTTTCAGAAATCGTAGGCTCGGAATCCATTAAAATAGTAGAAAAAGAACTGTTTCATCCTTTAACTAAAAAATTATCTGATGTTTTAGATGTATCTGGGTAACATAAAAATTGAATTGTTTTAAGTTTTTATAACACATCAATTGTCATATGCTAAGAGATTTCTTCTATTTATATTTGTACAAACTCATATAATGCTGAACTTTTTATTTATTCTGGGAGGGCTAATTTTATTGATAGCCGGTGGTAATTGGCTGTTAAAAGCTGCGGTCGATTTATCTTTAAAATTGAAAATCCCAAAAATTGTAATAGGTATGACGGTGGTATCTTTTGCTACATCTGCACCAGAGCTTATTGTAAGCATTAATGCTGCTTTAGATGGTTTTCCAGATTTGGCATTAGGGAATGTAGTGGGGTCAAATATTGCCAATTTAGGCTTGGTACTTGCTATAACTATTTTGTTGAGTCCTATAGATGTCAGTAAAAGCTTTTATACGACTGATTGGCCTGTAATGATGATTGCCTCTTTACTATTCTTCATCTTTATTTACTTTGATGGTGTATTGGAGCAATATGAAGGTATTGTAATGGTAGTGTTCCTATTTCTGTTTTTAGTGTACTTACTCCGTTTTCAAAAACCAGCGGTTATAGATGAAGAAGACGAACCTGATGTGATGTTGCCAACATATAAAACAGCATTATTTTTAGGATTAGGTGGTGGTGCTCTTTGGGGTGGGTCTGAATTATTGATTAGTGGCGCTGTTGGTATGGCAACGGTATTTGGAGTAAGCGAACGTGTAATAGCAATTACTATAGTTTCTGTAGGCACTAGTATACCTGAATTGGCGGCATCTATTATTGCAGTGATCAAAAAGGAAAAAGCGATATCTTTAGGAAACCTAATAGGTTCCAACATTTTTAATTTGTTAGCGGTTTTAGGTATTACTTCTATAATTACTCCTATCACCGTTATGGATCAAGGTCTATTGACGAATGATATTTTTTGGATGCTAGGTATCTCTTTCCTTATTCTACCTCTAGTATTTATACCAAAAGGATTGCGATTGGGGTGGAGAGATGGTTTGGTGCTAATTAGTATATACTTAGCATTTATATACGTTACTATCGGATAATTAAAAGAATATAAAAATTAAACCAATAAAAAACGCCTTGGATATTTTCCAAGGCGTTTTTAGTATAATCGACAATTAATTTGGTATTAAAACTTAGCTGTTTTCACAGTTTTGATAATTCTCGCTGCAATCTTGTATGGATCACCATTAGAAGCTGGTCTTCTATCTTCTAACCAACCTTTGTATCCTTTTTCAACAGCAATAATTGGAATACGTATAGATGCACCTCTATCAGAAACACCCCAAGAGAAATCATTTATTGAAGCAGTTTCGTGTAAACCAGTTAAACGTTGGTCGTTAAACTCACCGTAAACGGCAATATGTTCTTTTACTAATGGTCTAAAAGACTCACAGATTGCTGCGTAAACTTCTTTGCTACCACTAGTTCTTAAAGCAGTATTTGAGAAGTTAGCATGCATACCTGATCCATTCCAATCCATATCTTTTCCTAATGGTTTTGGGTGGTACTCTATATAGTATCCATATTTTTCGGTTAATCTGTCAAGAAGGTATCTTGCAATCCAGATTTCATCACCTGCTTTTTTAGCGCCTTTTGCAAACAATTGAAATTCCCATTGTCCAGAAGCAACTTCTTGGTTAATTCCCTCAAAGTTCAAACCTGCTTCGATACATAAATCAGCATGTTCTTCAACTAGATCTCTACCATGAGTATGTAGACCACCAACTGAACAGTAGTACATACCCTGTGGTGCAGGATATCCTCCAATAGGGAAACCTAATGGCAATTGAGTTTTGGTATCCATAATGAAATACTCTTGCTCAAAACCGAACCAGAAATCATCATCCTCATCGTCAATTGTTGCTCTTCCATTAGAAACATGAGGTGTTCCATCGGCATTCATTACTTCGGTCATTACTAAGTAACCGTTGATTCTGTCTGGGTCAGGGTAAATTGCTACAGGCACTAATAAACAATCAGAAGCTCCACCTGAAGCTTGTCTGGTAGAAGATCCGTCAAAAGACCAATTACCTAACTCTTCAATAGTTCCTTTAAAATCTTCATGCTCTTCAACTTTCGTTTTGCTTCGCATGTTTTGTGTTGGAAAGTATCCATCTAACCAGATGTATTCTAATTTAATTTTGGCCATAATATGTTCGTTATTTTTTAATAAAAGACAAACAAAAATATGTTTTTTATCAATCTGTACGAATTTTTGAGGGGGTTAATCTTTAAAAATTAAATTTTTTGTTATCTACCCCTATTTTTTATTGGGTATTTTATCATATTTCTATTTATAGAACGTAATTTTGTCAAATTAACAATGTATTTATATTATGATGTCATCAAGATTTGCTGCAATTGCCGAAAGTCAGAAGAGAACCAGTATCGCCATAGAAGAAAAAGGTAGGCGGTCTGAGTTGTTCGGTATCAATGTGTTTAATGAAAGTAAGATGTTGCAGTATCTTACTAAAGATGCATTGGAAAGTTTGAAAGGTGCAATGGTTTCGGGTTCTAAAATTGACAGGAAAATTGCTGATCAAGTAGCCGAGGCTATTAAAGGTTGGGCCATTACTATGGGTGCTACACATTACACACATTGGTTTCAGCCATTAACAGGTGCTACGGCGGAAAAACACGATGCTTTTTTTGATCTATTACCTGATGGTAGGGCTTTAGAGAAGTTTGGTGGCGGACAATTAGTTCAGCAAGAACCAGACGCTTCTAGTTTTCCAAGTGGTGGCATCAGAAACACCTTTGAAGCAAGAGGTTATACCGCATGGGATCCTTCTTCACCGGCATTTATATATGGTACTACCTTATGCATACCTACTATTTTTGTTTCCTATACGGGAGAGGCTTTAGATAATAAGGCTCCGTTATTAAGGGCCTTAAATGCTGTTGATGATGCAGCTACCGCTGTTGCAAAGTATTTTGATAAAACCGTATCTAAGGTTAATGCAACCTTAGGATGGGAGCAAGAATATTTTTTGATAGATAAGGCTCTTGCGCATTCTAGACCAGATATTATGATGACTGGGCGTACCTTAGTTGGTGAGACACCTGCAAAAGGACAACAGTTAGATGATCATTATTTTGGAGTAATTCCGAGTCGCGTTCTTAGTTTTATGAGCGATTTGGAAAAGGAGTGTACCAAGTTGGGAATTCCTGTTAAAACCAGACATAATGAGGTAGCTCCTAATCAATTTGAGCTTGCACCGGTTTTTGAGGAAGCAAACTTAGCAATAGACCATAACCTACTTTTAATGGATGTGATGGATAAAATTGCTGACAAACATCATTTTAAGGTTTTGTTTCATGAAAAACCATTTGCAGGCATAAATGGTTCTGGCAAGCATAACAACTGGTCATTGGCAACAGATACGGGTGTTAATCTTCTTAGTCCTGGTTCTACGCCAATGAAAAATTTACAATTTCTAACCTTTTTTATAAACACAATTAAAGCCGTTGATACTTATGAGGAGCTATTACGTTCTTCAATTGCATCGGCCGGTAACGATTATCGTTTAGGGGCAAATGAAGCTCCGCCAGCAATATTTTCAATATTCGTAGGAACACAATTAAGTAATGTTTTAGATGAATTAGAGGGTGTTTCAAAAGGAAAATTATCTCCAGAGGAAAAAACGGAATTGAAATTAAATGTGGTTGGTAAGATTCCAGAAATTTTAATGGATAACACCGATCGTAATAGAACATCACCTTTTGCATTTACCGGAAATAAATTTGAAATGCGCGGCGTTGGGGCAAAAACAAATTGTGCCAAGCCAATGACCATTTTAAATACTATAGTTGCTAAGCAATTACGAGATTTTAAAAAGGAGGTAGATTTATTGGTCGATAAGAAAAGCTTGAAAAAGGATGAGGCCGTTTTTAATGTACTTCGTGAATATATAAAAACATCTAAACGTATTCGATTTGATGGTGATGGGTATAGTGCAGAATGGGAAAATGAAGCTAAGAGAAGAAAACTTAGCAATAATCGTAATACCCCAGAAGCTCTTGAAGTATTGACATCAAAAAATAGTATTGAACTTTTTGAGTCAATGAACGTAATGAGCAAGATTGAGGTAAGCGCTCGCCAAGAAGTAGATTTAGAGAATTATATATTACGTGTACAAATTGAGGGTAGGGTGTATAATGAATTGGTATATGGGTATATAATGCCTTCAGCATTAGAATATCAGAATATGTTGATCAAGAACGTATCTGGACTAAAGGAAATTTACGGAGCTGCCCATAAGAAATTTTCAGAAGGTCAATTGACCATGATCGAGGAAATTGCAGAGCACATAGTAGGTATCAAAAAAATGGTGGATGCTATGGCAGATGCACGTAAAAAAGCAAATGCATTAAAAGATACTAAGAAGAAGGCCGAAGCTTACTGCTATAATGTAAAGCCATATTTTTCTGATATTAGATTGCATAGCGATAAGTTAGAAAAGCTCATGGATAACAATCTATGGCCGTTAACAAAATATAGAGAATTGCTATTTATTGAGTAAGTCTTAATAAGTAATTGAAAAAATGAGGGAATATTAAGCTGTTCTAAGGTTACAGTTTTAATGATTCCCTTATTTTTGCCACAAATTTTTAATTATGTCCACATCAAGCAGTGAAAGATATCAGCAACGCGGAGTGTCTGCCTCAAAGGAGGATGTACACAATGCTATAAAGAATATTGATAAAGGTCTTTTTCCAAAAGCATTTTGTAAAATAGTTCCTGATTATTTGACGGGAGATGAAGAGTATTGCTTGGTAATGCATGCAGATGGAGCTGGAACCAAATCTTCTTTGGCATACATGTATTGGAAAGAAACCGGAGATATATCTGTTTGGAAAGGTATTGCTCAAGATGCTTTGATTATGAATATAGATGATTTAATCTGTGTTGGGGCTACTGATAATATTATGCTTTCTTCTACCATAGGTAGGAATAAGAATAAAATTCCGGGTGAAGTTCTTTCGGCAATAATTAATGGTACAGAAGAACTGATTAACGATTTAGGTGAGTTTGGTATTACTATACACTCAACGGGTGGCGAAACTGCAGATGTTGGAGATTTAGTAAGGACTATAATTGTAGATTCTACTGTTACGGCTCGTTTAAGAAGGAGTGATGTTATTGACAATGCCAATATAAAAGCTGGTGATGTAATTGTTGGTTTAGAGTCTTTTGGTCAAGCTAACTATGAAAAGGAATATAATGGTGGTATGGGAAGTAACGGACTTACTTCTGCTAGACATGATGTGTTTTCGAATTATTTAGCTGAAAAATTTCCTGAAAGTTTTGATGCAGAAGTGCCTCAAGATTTAGTGTATTCTGGTAATGTGAAATTAACCGATAAGGTTGAAAATTCACCAATCGATGCAGGTAAATTGGTGCTTTCACCAACAAGAACATATGCACCAATCGTTAAAAAAATACTTTCAAAATATAGCTCAAACGAAATTCACGGAATGATACACTGTAGTGGTGGGGCGCAAACTAAAATTCTTCATTTTATTGATGAATTACATGTAGTTAAAGATAATTTATTTGATGTGCCGCCATTGTTTAAACTCATTCAAGAACAGTCTGGTACAGATTGGAAAGAGATGTATAAGGTGTTTAATTGTGGTCATAGATTAGAATTTTATCTACCTGAGGAAATAGCAAACGACATTATTGAAATTTCTAAAAGTTTTGGTGTTAATGCTCAAATTATAGGCAGGGTAGAGGCATCAGATTCAAAAAAACTAACAATTTCAAGTAAGTATGGAACCTTTGTATATTAAGATATACGATTAGAGTAAATAAATCGTTCTTTTTGTATAAACCTATCTTGCTATGGAAAGAAAAGAATTTTTACGAACGTTGGGTGCAGGTGCTGCCTTTGCAATTACTTTTCCTTGTTTAGGAAGCTGTTCAAAAGATAGTACTGTTGAAGGTGATATTGTTACGCCGCCAACAGATGTAGATTTCACTATCGATTTAGAGTCTGCGGAAGCTGCAAAACTTGCTAACAATGGCGGATTCATTCTTAAAAATCTCGTAGTTGTCGTTAAGAATTTAGAGGGCGAGTTTGTTGCCGCAACCCAAATTTGTAGTCACGAACAATACGATCAGGTTAGATTTATTAATCAAGACGGAGGCTTTTTCTATTGTGATGTTCATGGTTCAAAATTTTCACAGACCGGTACTCCTTTAAATGAAATCCCTAACAGCACTTCAAAAGCATTAAAAATATATAACACAGCATTAGAAGGTTCTATATTAAGGGTCTACGAGTAGCTATTGTATTTTAATTAAATCAAATTACCACCAACCTAACTTATTATTCTTTATGTCAATGTCTATCTTTAATTAGAGAAAGTAAGTGAGAAAAATATGTGCCTTAATCTTCTGTATGTTGACCTGTTATATGTATGGTCAAGATGAGAAGTACGTGACTGTAAAAAAATCCTACGAAGTAATGGGTGGCGATTTTGATATCACCGTAATTTCTGAAGATGAAGAGTTAGGGTTTATTTATATACAAGAAGCTCTAGCAGAGGTTCAGAGAATTGAGAAATTAATATCATCTTGGGATGAAAATTCTGAAACTAGTTTAATTAATAGAAATGCAGGAATTAAACCTGTACCCGTAAGTTGGGAGCTATTTAAATTAATTGAACGTTCTATTCAAATATCAGAAATAACAAATGGTGCTTTTGATATCACTTTTACCGCTCTTAATGATATCTGGAAATTAGACGGTTCTATGGAGGCTATGCCTGCAAAAAACGATGTTGAGGTTCATAAGTCTAAGATAGGATACAAAAACATTATACTAAATAGTAAAGATCAAACTGTTTATCTAAGCAAAAAAGGTATGCGTATTTCTTTTGGAGGAATAGGTAAAGGTTTTGCAGCCGATAAGGCAAAAGCTTTGTTGGTTTCTAATGAAGTAAAAGCAGGGATTATTAATATAGATGGCGACATCACTACTTGGGGTACAAAAGTTACGGGAGATAAGTGGTTAATTGGTGTAGTTAATCCTGATTTAAAAGGAGGTATATCTTCTTGGATACCCATTTTAGAATCTTCGGTGGCCACAACAGGTGGCGATGGTAATTTTATTATTTCAGAGAATAAAAAATACACCCATATTTTAAATCCTAAAACAGGCTACCCGGCAACGGGAATTAATAGTGTGTCCGTTTTTGCCAAAAGTGCAGAATTATCGGATGCTTTGGCAACCGCTATTTTTGTAATGGGGTTGGATCACGGTTTGGCGCTAATTAATCAACTTGGAGATACTGAGGTGATTATTGTTGATAGCACTAATAAAATGTATAAAAGTAATGGAGTCTTGCTTAAATAGATTCAAAATTTCAGGTTTTACCTCTCAAATATAATTTTAATTCTTACCCTAATAATCGCTTTAGTGTGTCTGTAAATTTATTGTAAATTTGCCATACAAGTGAAGTAAGCATATGATAGACAAGTTAAACATCGTAAAACAACGTTTTGATGAGGTTTCAGACCTTATTATTCAACCGGATATTATTACCGATCAGGAAAGATATGTGAAACTCACAAAAGAGTATAAGGATCTTAAGGATTTAATGGAAAAACGAGAGGAATACCTTGAGTTGACCAATAATATCGCGGAGGCTGAAGAAATTATTGCTGATGGTAGTGATGCAGAAATGCTAGAGATGGCAAAAATGCAAATGGAGGAAGCTAAAGGTTCGATTCCAAAACTTGAAGAGGATATAAAGCTCATGTTAATTCCTAAAGATCCGGAAGATGCAAAAGATGTAGTTGTTGAGATAAGAGCAGGAACTGGTGGAGATGAAGCTAGTATTTTTGCTGGTGATCTTTTTAGAATGTATACCAAATACTGTGAGTCTAGAGGATGGAAAACTAATGTAATTGACCTTAGTGAAGGTACTAATGGTGGTTATAAAGAAATTCAGTTCGAAGTGACGGGTACAGATGTATACGGTACTTTAAAATTTGAAGCAGGCGTTCACCGTGTGCAACGTGTGCCACAAACAGAAACTCAGGGTAGAGTGCATACCAGTGCGGCTACTGTTATGGTTTTGCCTGAGGCAGAAGATTTTGACGTTCAAATAGACCCTAAAGATGTACGTATAGATTTTTTCTGTTCTTCTGGTCCTGGTGGTCAGTCGGTGAATACAACGTATTCGGCTGTGCGTTTAACGCATATCCCTACCGGATTGGTAGCGCAATGTCAAGATCAAAAATCTCAGCATAAAAATAAAGACAAGGCCTTTAGGGTATTGCGTTCCAGATTATATGATATGGAATTGGCAAAGAAACAAGAAGAAGATGCTGCTAAGAGAAATTCACAAGTAAGTAGTGGTGACCGTTCTGCGAAAATTAGAACTTATAATTACCCACAAGGTAGGGTTACGGATCACCGTGTTGGTTTAACTTTATATGATTTATCTAATATTATTGATGGTGATATTCAGAGAATTATAGATGAATTAAGTTTTGTAGAAAATACAGAGAAATTGAGGGAAGCCTCAGAGATTTTTTAGCATATGACTACCCAAGAGTTAGTTGCCCAAATTCATAAAAAACAGTCCTTTTTATGTATTGGTTTGGATACCGATTTAGAGAAGATTCCTGCATTTTTGTTGGAAGAGGAAGATCCAATTTTTGCATTTAACAAAGCTATTATTGATGCAACGCATGATTTGTGCGTTTCCTATAAACCAAACATAGCTTTTTATGAAGCATATGGTGTGCAGGGTTGGTCAGCTTTGCGTAAAACGATTAAGTATTTAAATAAGGAATATCCTGAGATTTTTACGATTGCAGATGCTAAACGTGGAGATATAGGTAATACCTCTACAAGATATGCAAAGGCATTTTTTGAAGATTTAAATTTTGACTCCATAACAATTGCACCCTATATGGGTCGTGATTCTGTGGAGCCATTTTTACAATTTAAGGATAAACACACTATTTTGCTTGCCTTAACATCTAACCAAGGTGCATTTGATTTTCAAACGAAAAAAGTTGATGGAAATGAGCTTTATAAAGAAGTACTATCTGTATCTACTACTTATGAAGGGGCAGAGAATTTGATGTACGTGGTTGGTGCAACCAAGGCTGAATATCTTAAAGAAATTAGACGAATTGTTCCTGAAAGCTTCTTGTTAGTTCCTGGTGTAGGTGCGCAAGGTGGAAGTTTAGAAGACGTTTGTAAGCATGGAATGACCAAAGATATTGGTCTACTTATAAATTCTTCACGTGGAATAATATATGCATCAAATCAGGAGGATTTTGCAAGTGCCGCCAGAATCAATGCAAAAAAATTGCAATTTTCAATGGAGAAAGAATTAGAAAGGTTAAACTAAACCTTCTAAAGTTCTTTTAATTTTCTGTGCTTTTTGTTCAAAGAAATCTCCAAACTGAGCATTGGATTGCATGGTTGAAGCTTTCTCTAAAAATGTTTGATATTGATATTCCAATAAGATAATAATGTCTGTGTTAGCATCCATTGGCGTTACTGATCCTACTTTGCAATATTGTTTGTTCATTATTCTGATATTATGTTCTTACAAATATACGTTCAGATTTAAGTTTTGGATGTCGACATGTGGAGTCATACATCTAATTATTAGGTAATATGTCTTTTTTTTAACATTTATGTAGGTGATTATCTAAAAGACCGCTCTTTTTTGGTGAATTCTATTAATCGTAAAGGGTATATCGAAAAGAATTGATACATTGTAAATTAACTGAATTTTAAAAGGAGAATATAAATTGCTTCATTATATAACGTATCGTCATAAATCTTCTACTAAATGGGTGACATTTGTGCATGGCGCAGGTGGCAGCTCGTCAATTTGGTATAAGCAAATACGCGAGTTCAAAAAACATTTTAATGTATTGCTTTTAGATTTAAGGGGGCATGGTAATTCTAAACCTAGTCTAAAAAATGTTTTTGACGATAAATATACCTTTGATGTAATAACTAACGATATCGTTGAGGTAATTGATTTTGAGCACATCAAAAAATCTCACTTTGTAGGTATTTCATTAGGTACTATTCTTATTAGAAATTTAGCGGAGAATTATCCAGAAAGGGTAGAGAGTATGGTTATGGGAGGTGCAATTATGAAATTGAATCTGCGTTCTCAAATATTAATGAAGCTTGGTATTATATTTAAAACTGTTATTCCATATCTATGGTTATATAAGTTTTTTGCATTTATTATTATGCCAAATAAAAATCATAAAGAGTCTAGATTGCTTTTTGTTCGTGAAGCTAAAAAGTTATATCAAAAAGAATTTATTAGATGGTTTAAGCTTACTTCAGAGATAAATCCTTTGCTTCGTTTTTTTAGATCGGCAGATATAAAAATACCAACCTTATATATAATGGGTGAAGAAGATTATTTGTTTCTACCCAGTATTCGTAAAATTGTAAAATTTCATCAAAATTCAGAACTCTTAGTAGTTGAAGATTGTGGTCATGTAGTTAATGTGGAACAACCTAGGTATTTTAATGAAAAAGTAATTGATTATTTAGCACAACAGAATTGATGCTTAATAAAATTATGTTCCTATAATTCAAGTTTCTGCTTGTGTGTAGTTTCGTGTTAAAACAAAAAAAAACCGATGCTCCCACCGGTTTTAACTAACTAACTCAAAAAATTGAAAATGAATGCTTTAATACTGTTCTGTTTAGTTTTTAACGCATAACTTTTTAAGATATTGTTGTTGTTTGTAAAAAACTACTTTTTATCTTGAAGTGCGAATACCTTTTTAAGGACATCTGTTGTTCTTGAAGATAATTTTGTTCTAATATCTTCCTCTTCTACAGCTATCATTTTATAGACACCAGACAAAGCTTCTTCAGTAACATAATCAGTTAAATCTGGATTAATATTATTGGTAAGTGGTATTGCGTTGTATTTAGTAATGATGGAACTCCAAATTTTATCAGCACCAACTTTTTTGAAAGAGTTGCTAATTACCGGATTAAATTTTGCGTATAATTCAGTATTGGTTTTTGTTTCTAAATACGTTGTAGCCGCATTATTACTTCCTAAAAGAATATCCTTGGCATCTGTAAAAGACATTTCTTTTACTGCATTAACAAAAATTGGTGTCGCCTCAGATACTGCATCTTCAGCTGCACGATTTAAAACTTTTAAGCCTTCATCTGCTAAATTACCCAATCCTATATCGCGTAATGTTTTGTCTACCTTCTGTAAATCTTCAGGTAATAAAATTTTCACTAATTCATTTTTATAAAAGCCGTCGGTTTGTGTTAATTTACTAACCTGCTTTTCAATACCTTGATCAAGAGCTTCTTTAAGTCCGTTTGCAATGGCTTCGTTACTTAAAACTGAATTTGTAGATCCAGGTAATTGATTTACTACTTGTTGTAATTCATTACATGAAATAGCTAAGAACATGCAAAGGACTAAACTTATTTTTTTTATCATTATAATTTAATTTATAAGGGGTTTACTTATGTTACGAGAATATTACCGTTTTATTGTTGTAGACCATAGTTTTACGAGCAATATGAAGTTTTACACCTCTAGATAATACGATTTTCTCCAAATCTCTGCCCTTGGTAATAAAATCCTCAATAGAATGAGAATGTGTTACTGTGGTAACATCCTGCTCTATTATAGGACCTGCATCTAGCTCTTCGGTTACGTAATGACTTGTTGCTCCAATGATTTTTACACCTCTCTTAAATGCCGCGTGATAAGGTTTTGCACCAGCAAATGCGGGTAAAAAAGAATGATGGATATTAATTATCTTATTTGGAAATTTATTGATTAGCGTTCCGCTAACAATTTGCATGTACCTTGCCAATACTATAAAGTCAACGTTGTATTTTTTAAGTAAAGTCAATTGTTCCTTTTCAGCTTCAGTTCTATTCTCTTTAGTGAAAGGAACGTGAAAAAATGGAATATTAAATTGATCAGCAATGTATTTTAAGTCATTGTGATTACTTAGAATAAAAGGTATTTCAACCGCTAACTCGCCAGAACGATATCTGCTGAGCAAGTCATAAAGACAATGATTGTATTTAGATACGAAAATTGCCATTTTTGGTAATTTATCATCAGTATGTAGACTCCATTTCATGCTATAAGTAGTAGCCAGTTCTTCTTGAAATAAATGTTTAAAGTGATTTAAGTCAGAAAAATCATCAGCAAATTCAACAACGGTTCGCATAAAAAAAACGTTTGCCGGTTTGTCTACGTGTTGATCTAGATAAACAATGTTACCTTTATTTTTATGAATAAATCCGGTTACGGTGCTTATAATACCAGCTTGATCCGGACAGTGAATTAGAATAGTTGTTTTCAATTTTTTGGTATTTTGAATGCCAAAAATAGTTCTTAATTCTTAAAATGATAGTTATTCTATTTAATTAAGGAAGATAAAAGTGTAATTAAGAATGTTCAGATTTCCAGGCTTTATAAGATTTTCTAAAGCTTTTAATCTCTTTTCTAAGTAAATTAATATATTCAGTTTCTTTAACACCGTGTTTTTCTAATCCCATGCAATAAGAGTTGATGTTTCTTATAATAATATTAATATAAGAGATTGTTTCTAAGCGCTCATTATTACAATTCGAATATTCTACTTGCGCAATTTTTTGAGGTATTAAAATTGAATCTGTTAATATGGAATTCGCCATTATATCTTGAAGACTTTTTGACTCGCAAAGGCGCATTAAATCTTTATTAAATGAAACGTACGAAGCAATCTCTCTACTCATTGTACAGAGTTCCAATGCTTTTCTATAAATAGGCAAGTGTTTAAGACTTCGATATGCCATTGTGTGGGGTATTGTTAGTGTTATATAAAATTACGTTAGTTATTTGATAATTTTCTATTGAATACAAACGTTATTTGTATTTTTACCTTCGATAACAAATAATTAAACACAATAACTTTTGAATCCAAAGATAGACGAGCTTAATTGGAAAATACTGAAACAATTGCAAGATAATGCTAGGGAATCTTTTGCAAATATTGGACGTACCGTTGGGTTAACGGCGCCTGCTGTAGCGGAGAGAGTAAAGAAAATGGAAGACCTTGGTATTATTCTTGGATATAAGGCTACAGTGTCTCATGCTTTAACCGGTCATCAGCTAAAAGCAATTATCACTTTAAGGGCTTTTATGGGTAAATTAAAACCATTTTTAGCGGTTGTGCCTTCGTTGCAAGAGGTAATAAATTGTTATCGAATTACTGGTAATGAGAATATAGTTATGGAGGTAGTTTTAAAAGATCAATTTCATTTAGAAAAATTTATAGACCAGCTTATTCAATACGGTGAAACTAGAACGCATATTGTTCTTTCTCAGGTTATTTCTAATGCGCCAATGCATAAGATTAAATAGCACCATATTAAAATTCTTTTAATTAGCTTTATAATAGGATTTTTGATTTTCATCAATATCCTTTAATACTATTTTTTAAAACACTAATTCTGAAATGTAATTTTGGCTAGATTTTTGATGAAAAATACTTGATGAAAAAAATACTACTCTTTCTTTTTATTTTAATCTCGGCCAGTGCACTTTCGCAAGAACTTAGACTTTTAAGAGGTGCAATTACAGAGAATTTAATTGTTAATGATTCTGTAAGCGAGACTTATTCTCTTTATTTGCCCACTAATTTTAATGTTAATGAGACTTGGCCCGTAGTCTTTGTCATGGATTTAGATGGTAAGGGTAAAGCAGCTGTCTCTATGCTTATGAATGCTGCGGAGCAAGAAGGGTATGTATTGGCTAGTTCTAATAATATTAGTGATTCATTATCTATATCTAATAATGTTCTTGTAGCAAATAGAATGTTTAACGCTGTTTTTCAAATCATACCTACAGCTAAAAACCGAACATATACTGCCGGTTTTGGTAGTGGAGGAATGTTTGCTTCTATTTTGCCAACTTTTGTCAAGGAAATAAAAGGTGTTGTTTCAATAGGTGCATCTGTTGGAAATGTTGAAATTTTAAACGCTAAACAGCCTTTTCAATTTATAGGTATCGTAAATAGAAACGATTTTAATTTTAGGTCTATGTACGTTAATAAACAAATCCTAAATAAATTGAAATTCCCTAATGAATTATTGGTTTATGATGATGAGCGTAATCTTCCTGAAAAAGATATTATATCAAGTGCTTTTAGAATACTCACATTAACTGGTATGGCAAAAGGTTATTTAAATCGTAATGATAGTTTGGTGCGAGTTTCGTATAATGAGTTTTTGACAAAATCTAATTCCCTGATGTCCAATCAAAAACCATTGTTGGCAGCCTACTTAATGACAGATATGGAAAAAGTATTTTATCCATTGATGAAATTAGATTCATTGAAAGAATCTCAAAAAATATTAAAACGTAGTCCTAGTTTTAGAAAAGCAAATAGAAGTCAGAACAGTTATTTTCTTAAGGAATCTTTTACCAAAGAAGATTATAGTTACTATTTAGAGGAAGATATTATTACATATAATTATGCGAATTTAGGCTGGTGGAATTTTCAGATGGAAGAGTTAAATAAGCTGGATAAAAGTGCTGTATTATTTGAGCGACAAATGTCAACAAGACTTAGGGGTTATATAAATGCATTGATTTCTGATAATATAGATTATATTTCTGCTGATGAGGAATTGGATTTGGAAGCTTTAAACTTATTGTATATGATAAAGACAATTACTTCGCCTGTGGAGTATGATGCTTATTTAAAAGTGATTTCTACTAGTTCTAAGATGGAAGATTACGGTACGGCCCTGTTTTATCTAGAAGAGCTTTTAAAGAATGGTTATACGAATACACAAGAGCTGTATTCATTAGAGCACACAGCACTATTTAGGATTATGCCAGAATTTAACGAAGTCGTTGAAAAGTATTTAAAAGGGGCCCGATACGATATTATTGAACAGTAAGATGGGGTACTTTACTTAACTCCCAATCAATTACCAATCCTTTGGCAAGAGATTTAGCTATTTCTTTACCATATAAAACTTCGCATAAATATAATGCGGCTTCAAAGCTTTTAGCGCCACCGGCAGAGGTTATGTATTTACCGTCATGAACAAATAATATGTTATCCTTTATATTGAGATTTGGAAACATCTTTCTATAATTTTCGACGTCACTAGGAAAGGTGGTAGATGCTACTGAATCTAATATTCCAGATTTCGCTAAGAGAAAAGCACCATCGCAATGACTGGTCATGTATAATGCGTTTTTATCTGTCTCTTTTATAAAGTTAAGCATTATTGAATCTTTTAAATCTTTATCCATAGAATGCTCTGCGCTTGGTACGACCAGAATATCTATTTGAGGTAAATCATCTTTAGTGTAGTCAAAATCTGGTAGTATACGAACTCCTTCAAAAGTAGTGATAGGCTCTAAAGTATTGGCAACGGTAAAAGTGTTCATTGCCTTTATACCTTCTCTAAATTTTGTATGCTGAAAAATGTCAAAAGGTGCAGTGAATTCTGTATTGAAAGTGCCATCCATAATTAGAAATGCAACGTTGTAACTATCTGGGTTTAGCTCTGGCAATATTATAACATTTTCCTTAGCTATTTCTGTTGCTGCAGTAGTTTTTTTCTGTTCGCAGTTTAGTAGAAAAAATGGTATAACAAGTAAAAGATTTCTAAAATTCATAGTAGCATGTATTTGACTCGAAAGTACGATTATAAGTAAATAAACTTACAATGAATATATTGTATTTTTGAAGTGTAAACGAAGAGCAATGAGAGTATGTATTTTAATTATGGTTTTGAGTGTATTTGTTTCATGTGGACAAGAAAAGAAATATCATGATGCTAAACCCGATGTAAAATCAATAACCACATCAGATAAGTTAGCAGATATTTTACTGTTTCAACAGGAATTGAATGCTGAATTTAAAGACCCGGAAACTTCGCCATTGGCAGATCGATTCCGAATAAATTTTGAGACTTTAGATTTTTATGCACCAGATACGAGTTATGTAATAGAGGCAGAGTTTGTTAGAACTCCTGAAGCATTACCATTTTCAATGCCAACAACTACAGATAGAGAATCAACTGAAGTGCTTTATGGCATTGCAAAATTTACATTAAACGGAAAACAATATCAATTAGAAATATACCAAACACCTGAATTAATAACGCAAGAGAAGTATAAAGATTATCTTTTCTTGCCATTTACAGATGCAACAAATGGGGAGGAAACATATGGTGGTGGACGTTATTTAGATTTAAGAATACCTAAAGGGAACACTATTGTGCTTGATTTTAATAAAGCATATAATCCATATTGTGCTTATAATAAAAAGTTTAGTTGTCCATTAGTGCCTGCTGTAAATAATGTAGATGCTGAAATTAGGGTAGGGGTAAAAGCTTTTGAGCATTAGATAATGCGAATAAAAAAACTCGGCAGTAAATGCCGAGTTTTTTAAACTTAAACTATAAAATCAACAATTAATTATATCAACAACTTAGAAAGAGTAGATAGCTGCAAGTACAAAAGATGATAAACTTTTTTGTGGATTTAAATCGCTGTCAGCAAAATAAAATGAATCATCAGAAGCTGAATCTAATCTTAATTCTGGTTTAATAGTCAAATTATCAACTGAATAGCTACCGGTTAACGTAACCGCAAATACGCTTGATTCTTCAACACCAGTTCCTATTGCTCCAAATTCGCCATCTAGCTCAGTAAAGTATTCGCCTCTAAGACCAATTGTAAAGTCTTCGGAAGTAGCTAATTGAGGATATAAGGCAACACCTGCAAATCCTGCAGCATCATCTCCACCATCAAAATATGCAGCGTTCAGTCCTAAAAAGAAATCATCAGATAAATCAAATCCACCTGTATAGTCAATTTCAAATGCACCATTATCTGCTAAAAAGTTAAGGTATTGTCCACTGTATCCTAGTTGTGCTCCATATGCATATTTTCCATCCATATTTAACTCGGTAATATCAGTACGATTCATAACAGCTAACATTAAGCTAAAGTCATCAGACAAAGCAAAATCAGCTTTTAAACCTGTATGAGAAAAAGGTCCGTAAGAAAATAAATAAGAAGTACTGTAGTTGAAGTTAGCTGTTGGAGAAATTACTTCGTAACCTAAAAAAGTATTAAAATTACCAAAGGTTAATGTTACATCATCACTAACATTCCAGTAAGCATAAAGTTGGTTGACAATGTTACCGGTAGCAGAATAAATAGGAGAGGCAAAAATAGCATCAGTTCCTCTAGGGCCAAAAACTAAATCAGCAACAAAACCTACTTTTTCTCCTTCGTAGCCAGCAACAACATTCGCCATACCTAAGGCGAAGCCAGGTAAATTAGCAAAAGATGAACCTGGTGCTGCATTTGGTACACCACCTGGTGCAGAGTTATCACCATTTAAATTTGCTCTATAATATGCATCTATTGATCCGCTTAAAGTAAAACTAGGAGTTGTTTCTTCCTCTTCTTGAGCAACTACACCAGCTGCTGCAAAAAGCATAAGACCTGTTGCAAAAATATTTTTTACGTATTTTGTGTAAATAATCGTTTTCATAAGTTTTGATTTAATCCCTAATGGGATGAATTAATTTTGAGAAATTTATATATCGAAAAGGTTATGTAACGGAGCGTTCTGCAAAACGCTCCGTATTTTTTTAGTGTTGATTCATTCTAAAATCAGCATAAGCATCCATACCGTGCTCATGAAGATCTAAGCCTTCAACTTCTTCTTCTTTAGAAACCCTAAGACCCATTGTTGCTTTAAGAACTCCTAAGATTAAACCGGATGTAACGATACAGAACCCGCCTACGATCAATACACCGTATAATTGAGTCATGAATTGTGCTCCACTTGCTAGGTTACCGAAGATACCTACAACTAATGTTCCCCAGATACCACAGATCAAGTGAACTGCTACAGCACCTACAGGGTCATCTAATTTTAATTTGTCAACCAAGGCAACACCACCTACAATGATAATACCGGCAATGAATCCTATGATTACGGCTTCGTTTGGTGACATTAAATCCGCTCCGGCGGTAATACCTACCAATCCACCAAGAATACCGTTTAAGAACATAGTTAAATCTAAGTTCTTATAAAGAATAGTAGAGGTGATCATTGCCCCAAAACCACCAGCTGCTGCTGCTAAACTTGTTGTAACCAATACTAATGAAGTTAATTCTGGATCTGCGGATAATACTGAACCACCGTTAAAACCGAACCAACCTAACCATAATATCAATACACCTGCAGTAGCCATTGGTATACTGTGACCTGGTATAGCGTTTGGTTTACCATCTTTACCGAATTTTCCAATTCTAGAGCCTAATAAAAAGATTGCTACTAAAGCAGCCCACCCACCTACAGAGTGTACTAATGTTGAACCTGCAAAATCATAGAATCCCCATGAATCCAAGAATCCGCCACCCCATTTCCAAGCACCTACTATAGGGTATACTAAACCTACATAGATTACTGTAAATATCATGAACGCACCAATTTTCATACGCTCAGCAACTGCTCCAGATACAATGGTAGCTGCTGTTGCCGCGAACATTCCTTGAAAAAGAAAATCTGTCCACCAAGTGTAACCACCATCTGCATATTCAGCTGTCATTCCGCCTTCTGGGGCAGCAATACCAAAGCCTGCAAATTTTAAGATCCCCATGTCTCCATCTTCGAAACCTGGATACATTAAATTAAAGCCCCATGCGTAATAAAGTAATAAGCCACCTGTTATGATAAAGATGTTCTTAAATAATATGTTTATTGTATTTTTTTGTCTGGTCAAGCCAATCTCTAAAAAAGCAAACCCTGTATGCATGAAGAATACCAGTGCGGTAGCCAACATCATCCATATGTTATTTGCTGTAAATAATCCTGCGTCCATTTCGTTTAGTTTTTAGTTAGTTATTTTATTTAGTTGATACCGGCCAAACCGTCTTCCTTAGTTCTTATTCTATAAGCCTCAATTACTTCTGAAACAAATATTTTACCATCACCTACATTACCTGAGTATGCAGATTCAAGAATAGCATTCACTGTTTTTTCAAGAAAATCGTCAGATACTACTATGGTTAAGTATCTACGTTGAATATCTGTAGTGCTATAAGAGATACCACGATATACGTGACCTTCTTTTTCATTACCAACTCCTGTTACATCCCAGTAACTGAAGAAGTTTACTTCGATATTATGCAACGCCTCTTTGACATCGTCAAACTTTGATTTTCTGATAATTGCCTCGATTTTTTTCATTTGAATAAGTTTTTGATATTGCCAAATATATGTTAATATGAGTATCCCCCTAAAAATAATAGGGGTTGAATGGATATTTTTATGAGTATCATAATATATACCCTATAAATTTTAGGGTATTGTTATTTTTAGAAGATAATATTGAGTATTAAGAGAATACCAAATAACCATTTGCCTATAATCATAGAATAATCGTCAGGAAATTGTGTGATAATCTGACGATTGTTTAATAAATCGGCAAATACATGAAAAAATGTATAAAAATAAAAATGTAGATGGGTAATGTTATTTCTATAACATTTTGCAAATCCAGAGTCCCAATGAAATAGCTAGAATTCCAATTGCAACACTTAGTCCCATATATAGGGATGTTTGAAATAGTGTAGATTCCTTTAATAGAATGTTACTTTCTAATGCGAATGTTGAGAAAGTAGTAAAGCCTCCGCAGAAACCGGTGGCTAATAATAAAGTTTGATTTTCGGAAATGTAATTGTTCTTTAGGGAGAGACCTATTAGTATACCTATTAAAAGGCAGCCAATAATGTTTACTAGAAAAGTACCTAGATAAAAATTTGAGTAATATGCATTGAGGTTTTTGGAAATGTAGTATCTTAATATACTACCAAAACCTCCTCCCAAGAAAACTAGTAGAAATTGTTTCATACCTTATAAAGGTATAAACTAAACTGCTTTCTTGTAGCTCGTAGTAAGTAAATCTAACGGATAAATTGCTGTAGGTCGTTGGTCTGATAATTTTTGCGAAGATGTCTTCGGTTTTTGTGAAACACTTAACAAACTAACTACCACTAAAGCAATGTTAATACCTACTAATACTAAAAAAATTGTAAGAAATGTCGTCATAATATTTTACATCTTATAGATGAATAACGCAAAATTACGTTATTTGGTATATTAAACGACGATATTCAGTGTTTTGTTGTGAAAACGTTAATTTTTGTAGTGTAGGTAAAAAATTAACTATTCTTTTAGAAAAAACTTTATACAAAGGAGTAGAATTAGGAATAATGTAAAGAATATGCCAATCCATCTAACACCTTTGAAATTTTTTTGGTGTAATTTAAAGTCTTTTCTGTAAGTAATTACGATTACTATTGCAAAAACCACCGCAAATGCGATTGCAAAAATGATTTGTCCGGTGCTAAACATATTTCATATTTTTACGCAAAGCTAACGGAAAACGGTATAATAAAGATGAAAAACAAAATCAAAGCAGTAGCAGAATTTCATAATTCTTTTGGACTAGGTGTTTCTGAAGAAATGATAGCTGATTTAGGTGAGGCAAAAAACACTTTGCGTTTTAACTTAATGGATGAGGAGAATAAGGAATATTTAGAGGCTGCTCAAAACAATGATCTTGTAGAAGTTGCAGATGCTCTAGGTGATATGTTGTATATTTTATGTGGTACAATCTTAGAGCATGGTATGCAATATAAAATTGAAGAGGTATTCAATGAAATACAACGTAGTAATATGAGTAAGCTTGGTGAAGATGGAAAACCTATTTACCGTGAAGACGGTAAAGTTTTAAAAGGGCCTAATTATTCTAAACCTAATATTGAGGTGATTTTAGATAAATAAAAAAGGGGGCAATTTGCCCCTTTTTTATGCCTTTAATTTATATCTCCAGCCAAATTTGTCTTCAGACTTATTGTACTGTATATCTGTAATTGTTTTCTTAAGTAGTTGACCGTAACTATTTTCTAACTCCGGTAAGTCATAATCTGTGTCTCTATAACCAAATCCTGCAATTGGTGAAATTACTGCAGCTGTACCAGCACCAAACATTTCTTTTAAAGAACCATCTTTTGCCGCCTCAACAACTTCTTTTACAGTTATTTTTCTAACCTCTGTTTTAATACCTAGGTCTTTGGCAATTTCCAAAATACTTTTTCTAGTAATACCATCAAGGATACGATCACTAGTTGGTCCAGTTAAAAGAGTGTCATTGATTCTAACAAATATGTTCATTGCACCTGCCTCTTCAATAAATTCGTGGTTGGTGTCATCTGTCCATATTACCTGATTGTATCCTTTTGCAACAGCTAATTGTGTTGGGTAAAACTGACCTGCGTAATTACCACCGGCTTTAGCGTAACCAACACCACCATTAGCTGATCTAGAATACTTCTCTTCAATAAGTACTTTTACTTTTCCTGAAAAATAAGCTCCAGACGGCGCGCAAGCGATAATGAATTTATATTCGTTGGCTGGTGATGCATGAAAGCCATTACCTGAAGCGAACATAAATGGTCTTATATATAATGAACTACCATCTTTTGTTGGTATAAAATCTTTATCAAGATTTACTAATGCATTTAAACCTTCCATGAAATAATCTTCAGGAATTTGCGGTATACACATTCTTTCCGCCGAAATGTTAAATCGCTTATGGTTGTCTAATGGTCTAAATAAAAAGACATCATTATTTTTATCCTTATAAGCTTTCATTCCTTCAAAAATGGATTGTCCATAATGGAAAATTTTTGATGAAGGGTCGAGTGTAATTGGTTGATAAGGTGTAATCTTGGGAGTTTCCCATGCACCATCTTTATACGTACAGACTAACATATGGTCTGTAAATACCGATCCAAAAGCTAGATTATCAAAATCTACTTGATCAATTTTAGAAGTTTTTACCTTTTCTACTATGATATCTTTTGTTGCAATACTCATGAAATATGTAACTTTAGTTGATTAAAATTAAACAAATATCCCTACTAGCCCTTCTTTTTTAGTTTTAAATTGATCAGTTTTGTAGGTTAATCAACATTTTTAGGATTTATGAAAGGATTTAACATATTACTTGTCTTTTTGTTTGGGATTTTCACATGTCTTGCGCAGCAGAATTCTGAAATAAGTTCATCTCAATTTTATGGGAAAGAGTTTGAAGCTACTTCATTAAGTAATAAGGATGAAGTTTGGCAGACATTTTCATCAATGCCGGTTTCAGATTCTTTAAATCTTCAATTTAAATCAAAAGTAAAAGAAGTTTGTAAGGTAAAAGGCTGTTGGATGATTGTTGAATTACCTAAAGGTGAGCAAGCAATGGTTCGCTTTAAGGATTACGGATTTTTTATGCCTGCAGATATTTTAGAAAAAGAAGTTGTTTTAAATGGATTGGCTTTTGTGGAAGAAATGAGTGTTAAAGATCAGCAACACTATGCAAAAGATGCAGGAAAAACAGACATTGAAATAGCAAAAATAACTGCTCCTAAAAGAACATTTAGTTTTGAAGCAACTGGAGTCTTAGTCCCAAATTAATTTGAAAAGAGAAATAATTACAACTGGCGATGGTTCAAAGACTATCCAAATTATGGATTGGCAAGAGCAGTACCATTCTAAGCATGGTGCTATTCAAGAAGCTTATCATGTTTTTATAAAATCTGGATTAGATTTATTCGAAAATCAAGAAATCAATATTCTTGAAATTGGTTTTGGTACAGGTCTCAATGCCTTTATAACACTTATTGAGTTTGATAAGCGAAATTTAAAAGTTAATTATACTGGTGTAGAAGCTTATCCTGTCTCAATAGAAGAGCTGAATCAACTAAATTATTTAGAAGAATTAAAGTCACTTTCTAGAAAATCTGACTTTGATTTAATGCATACATCTCCTTGGGGCGATAAAGTTGAAATAGTTGAAAATTTCAATTTAAAAAAAGAACAGATACTTTTTAAAGAAATCAGTGCAATAGCTGAATATGATTTAATTTATTTTGACGCTTTTGGTGCCAGGGTACAACCAGAATTATGGACTGTTGAAATTTTTCAAATTATGTTCAATGCAATGAAGAGTAATGGTTATTTAGTTACCTATGCTGCAAAAGGTAGTGTAAGAAGAGCTATGCAAGAAGTTGGTTTTTTAGTGGAGCGCTTACCTGGACCCCCTGGTAAACGAGAAATGTTAAGAGCAAAAAAGCAATAATATTTCGGCTATTAATATAACTTTAACGCCTTGTACGTCAATAGGTTTGGCAACTATGTTAAATCGAAATTAAATAGTGTATCGGGGAGCATCAAAAATAATATCTTTAGTCCATGAAAGTATTGATAACAGGTGCAACGGGTTTAGTAGGTAGCGAGTTGGTATCTCAATGCCATGAAAAAGGATACGCCGTTAACTACCTAACTACTCGGAAAAATAAAATTGTTTCAGAAGATAAATACCAAGGATTTTTCTGGAACCCTACTGCTGGTGAAATTGATGCTAAATGTCTTGATGGTGTTTCGGTCATTATTAACTTAGCAGGTGCAAGTATTTCTAAGAGATGGACACCTAGTTACAGGAAAGAGATTATTGATAGTAGAGTAAATACATTAGAATTATTGAGGAATACTCTTTTGAATAATGAAAACCATTCTGTTAAGTCTCTTATTTCAGCCTCCGCAATTGGTATATACCCTAATTCTTTAAGTAATTTATATACTGAAAATGAAGATTCGGTAGATGATAGTTTTTTAGGTGAAGTTGTAAGTGTATGGGAGAAAAAAATCAATGAATTTAAATCTTTAGGGCTAACAGTTGCCAAAGTACGTATTGGTCTTGTAATGTCTAAAGATGGTGGTGCTTTGCCAGAAATGGCCAAACCTGTCAAAAATTACATTGGCGCAGCATTCGGTTCAGGTGAGCAATGGCAATCATGGGTTCATGTTACCGACCTTGCAGCTATATTTCTTCATATTGCAATGTATAAATTAAAAGGTACTTATAATGGTGTGGGACCAAATCCTGTCACTAATTCTAAATTGGTAAAAGAAATCGCAAAAGCATTAGATCAGCCTTTGTTTTTGCCGAATATCCCTAAGTTTATAATGTATACTGTGCTGGGTAAAATGGCATATATATTGTTTGCTAGCCAGCGAGTAAGTAGTAAAAAAATAGAGGAAGAGGGCTTTATATTCCAATACGCTAATATTTGTCAGGCTTTAGGTGCTATATATGACAATAATGCTGAATGTTTAGAATCTAAAACTAATGTGACAAAGCAATTTGTCAATTAAAATATATCTGTTGATCAGATGAAATTAAATCCGCCATTCGGCGGATTTTTTTTTAAACTTTTGTGACATTTTGACATTTTTAAAGAATTGGCAGTACTTTTGCCTGCTTTTAATCAGCGATTTAAATTACAATAAATTATGAGTGATAAAGAAAACACTTTGGATGATGAATTCTTGGAAGATGCGCTATTAGACGGCGAGGATCAAGAACAAAAGCTAGAGAATGAAAATGAAGAGGAAGAAAAGTCGGTAGAAGAGACACTTAGCGATGAACTAGCAAAAGAAAAAGATAAGTTTTTAAGACTATTTGCAGAATTTGAGAATTATAAAAGACGTACTTCTAAAGAGCGTATGGAGTTGTTTAAAACTGCAGGACAAGAGGTAATCGTTTCTTTATTACCTGTCTTGGATGATTTTGATAGAGCTATTAAAGAATTGGCAAAATCAGATGATAAAGAGGCTTTTAAAGGTGTTGAATTAATAAATGTTAAGCTTAGGGAGACTCTTAAAAATAAAGGATTAGAGATGTTAGATGTCAATGCTGGCGATGTGTTCGATGCAGATATTCATGAGGCAATAACTCAAATACCGGCTCCTGATAAGAAGATGAAAGGCAAGGTTATTGACGTCATTGAGAAAGGATTTAAGTTGGGTGACCGTATAATTAGGCATCCTAAAGTTGTAGTAGGAAATTAAAAGATTGGAATGAAGGAAGATTATTATGAAGTATTGGGCATCAGTAAAAGTGCAACTGCTGCAGAAATAAAGAAAGCATACCGTAAAAAGGCATTGCAATATCACCCAGACAAAAATCCGGGAGATACTTCTGCAGAAGAGCAGTTTAAAAAATCTGCTGAGGCGTATGAAATCTTAAGTGACCCAGATAAGAAAGCTCGTTATGATCAGTTTGGTCATGGTGCTTTTGAAGGCGGTTCCGGTGGTTTTGGCGGCGGCGGTATGAATATGGATGATATCTTCAGCCAATTTGGTGATATTTTCGGCGGCGGTGGCGGCTTTGGAGGCTTTAGTGGTTTCGGCGGTGGCGGTGGTCAAAGAAGGGTTAAAGGAAGTAATCTACGTATTAGAGTTTCATTGACACTTGAGGAGATTGCAAATGGTGTTGAGAAAAAAGTTAAGGTAAAAAGAAAGGTTCAGGCAGAAGGTGTTACCTATAAAACGTGTACTACTTGTAATGGTAGAGGACAGGTGACAAAAATTCAGAACACTATTCTTGGTAGAATGCAAACAGCTGCTGTTTGTAGTACTTGTGGCGGTAGTGGTCAAATTTTAGACGGTAAGCCAAGTGATGCAGATGCTCAAGGTCTTAAAGTTGCAGAAGAAACCGTTTCTATTAATATTCCTGCCGGTGTTGAAGAAGGTATGCAGTTGAAAGTACCTAATAAAGGTAACGATGCTCCTGGAAACGGAGTGCCTGGAGATTTATTGGTAGCTATTGAAACACAAGAACACAGCACGTTAAAGAGAGAGGGTGATAATTTGCATTATGATCTTTATGTTAGTATTTCAGAAGCTGTATTAGGAACCTCAAAAGAGATCGATGCGGTAAGTGGTAAGGTTCGTATAAAACTAGAGCCAGGTATTCAGTCAGGTAAAATATTAAGACTTAGAGGAAAAGGAATTACAAGTTTAAACGGATATGGTGCTGGTGATATATTAGTGCATGTAAATGTTTGGACGCCTAAAGAATTGAATAAAGAGCAGAGAGAGTTTTTTGAGAAAATGCAAGGCAATGATAATTTTGAACCTAAACCAGAGAAATCTGATAAGTCATTTTTTGAAAAAGTAAAAGATATGTTCTCCTAAAGGCGAAACATTTTGTTTTTAAATAAAAAACGTATATTTGAGATAATATTGGGCAACCAATATTAATTTTCTTTTTCATAGCAATTTTTTTCCCATCCTTGATTTATTAAGGGTGGGTTTTGCTTTTTAGGGCAAAAGCATTTTAAGTTTTCATATATTGATTATCGGTATTTTGTAAAGGATAAATAAAGAGTGTAGCTAGTCAAAACAATTCAATATCTTTGTAGAAATTGAGTCCATGAGTCATATTTTGGTAGCTAATGAGGTCACCAAACAGTTTGGGAGCCATACGGCATTGAAAAACGTTTCCCTAGAAATTCCTAAGAATAGCATTTACGGTTTGTTGGGTCCTAATGGAGCTGGTAAAACCACGCTGATTCGTATTATAAATCAAATTACTTTTCCTGATAAGGGTTCCGTCTATTTTGACGGTGAACTTTTAAAACCAGAACATATTTCGCAAATAGGTTATTTGCCTGAAGAACGAGGACTTTACAAGAGTATGAAAGTTGGCGAGCAGGCACTTTATTTGGCGCAGTTAAAAGGATTGTCTAAAGCGGAGGCTAAAAAGCGATTGAAATATTGGTTTGAGAGGTTAGAAATAGGAGATTGGTGGAATAAAAAAATACAAGAACTTTCTAAAGGTATGGCGCAAAAGATACAGTTTGTGGTTACTGTACTTCATGAACCCAAGTTGTTGATTTTTGATGAGCCTTTTAGCGGGTTTGATCCTATAAACGCTAATATTATAAAAGAACAAATTTTAAGTTTAAAGGAAAATGGTACGTCAATCATTTTTTCTACACATAGAATGGAATCGGTTGAAGAATTGTGCGAGTATATAGCCTTGATTCATAAATCTGAAAAAATATTGGACGGTAAACTATCCGATATTAAAAAAGCCTATAAAAACAATATTTTTAGAATAGGTTTAGAGACAGATAATCAGCAGTCTTTACTAAATGAAATGGAAGGAAAATTTCAAATTCTATCTCAAGAATATGATCGTATAGAAAATCAGTTGAACCTTAGCGTTCAATTACCTTCAAATGAATCTCGCGAAATTTTATCTTTCTTAAGTTCAAGGGGTAACGTAAATGGTTTTATAGAAACTATACCATCTGCAAATGATATTTTTATTAAGACCATTCAAAATAAAAATATCGACAATGAGTAAATTACTACTGATAATAAAAAGAGAATATATTGCAAAGGTGCGTAATAAGTCATTCGTTGTTATGACTTTTTTAAGCCCTTTTTTGATGGTGGGTATGATATTGTTGATAGCATATCTAACGCAATTGAACGACAATGAAAAAAAAGTAATTGGTGTTTTAAATGAAAGTGGTTATTTCGCAAATGAATTTGTGACCACAGACGCTACTTCTTACATCAATTTCAAAGATATATCATTAGCGAAAGCAAAAGATTCCACGGTAAGTTTAGGCTTTTATGGGCTTATTTATTTACCTAACGAATCTAATTTAGAACAAGTAGCGCAACGGGCATTTTTTTATAGTAAAGATGCGCCAAGCGCAACCGTATTAGATAAGTTAGAGAACTCTATTACTAGTAGATTACGTCAAGAAAGATTACGAGAGCTTGGCTTATCGCCAAAAGAGTATGCCGAAATGGATCGTAGTTACAATATAAATATTGAAACTTTTGATGGACTTCAGAATATTAAAGGAATCAATGAGATTAAGGCTATAATCGGGGGTGCATTCGGGTATCTTATAATGATGTTTATTATTATTTACGGAGGTTTTGTAATGCGTAGTGTCATTGAGGAAAAAACAAGTAGAATTATTGAAGTTATTATATCATCGGTAAAGCCTTTTCATTTAATGATGGGTAAAATTATTGGTACTTCACTTGCGGGTATTACACAATTTGCAATTTGGATTGTATCAGGTGCTATCTTACTTTTTATAGGTCTAGCTATTTTTGATATTGATCCAACTAGTTTAACCAAAGGTGGCGGTATGGCACCAGGTATGGCTAGTGGTGCTAACGTAGATGTAGACGTATTGACTCAGAACATACAATTGTATGCGCAAGAAATATTTGAAATACCCATTATTGCTATGCTGGTATTTTTTATTATTTATTTTGTCTTGGGCTATTTAATTTACAGTTCTATTTATGCGGCCATAGGTGCTGCGGTAGATAATGAAACTGATACTCAGCAATTTATTTTTCCAGTAATTTTGCCTTTAATGTTAGCTATTTATGTCGGTTTCTTTTCCGTATTCAGTAACCCTAACGGACCCATAGCTGTTGCTTTTTCTCTTTTTCCTTTAACATCACCAATTGTAATGTTAATGCGATTACCTTGGGGTATAGGTGAAGGTGGGGTACCGCTGTGGCAATTGATTACATCAATTTTAATATTAATAGGTACTTTTATAGGTATTGTATGGGTAGCAGCAAAAATTTATCGTGTTGGTATACTTATGTACGGTAAAAAACCTAGCTATAAAGAATTGTATAAGTGGCTTAAATATTCATGATGATTCAGGAGGGCACAGAAAAAATCAAAGAAATAATTGAAGATGATGTTTGGGGGACTATTAAGAAATTTTTAGACCTTGGATATCAATTCGGTGATGGTGAAAAATCTATTCACATTACTGTAGGTCTTCTTTTGTTACTAACATTAGCTTTTCTATTGACCAGTACTGTCCTGCAAGCTATTCGTAGGTTTTTCACTAGGAAAATGGAGGCTGAAGATAAACTTAAGTTTATTAGCATATTTAAGTTTATTAAGTATTTAGTTTATGTAGTGGTCATACTTTTTACAATGAGCGCGGCCGGTATAAATATTACTATTCTAATTACGGCATCTGCAGCATTATTTGTTGGTCTTGGTTTAGCTTTACAAGATATTTTTCAAGATATCATTGGTGGAGTTTTTATTATAGTGGATAAGTCTTTAAGAGTAGGTGATATCATAGAAATAGATAATAGGGTAGGTAAGGTCTTTGAAATTAAATTGCGCACTACTAGGGCAATTACTAGAGATGACAAAGTGATTATAATTCCTAACCATAAGTTTATTAGTGACATCGTTTATAATTATACGCAAAATCATAAAACAACTAGGGAGTTAGTACGTATTGGTGTTGCTTATGGAAGTGATATAGAATTAGTGACCAAGCTGCTTTTAGAAGTAGTAGGTACGCAAAGAAGTATATTAAAAAGTCCAAAACCGTTTGTCATCTTTGAAGATTTTGGAGATTCGGCATTAATATTTACAGTAAATTTTTATTTGACCGATAGTTTTACGGACCCAAAAATAAAAAGTGAAGTAAGATATAAGATTGATACTGCTTTTAGAAAGAACAATATTTCCATCCCTTTTCCTCAAAGAGATATTCATTTATATCAACAAGGACCTTTTCAACATAGCAATGTTTCTAATGCAGAGAATAATAAAAAAACTTAGGGGTACTTTTCTTTTCGTTGGTTTGGTGCTTTCAGCTATTAATATAGTCGTTGGGCAAACTCCAGATGTTTTTAGGTTAGAATATATGTTGATGCCAGAGAATAGTGGTGACGTAGAAACATCGCGCATAAAGCTGGTTTTAAATGTGCCATTGGCAGTACGAGAGAAAAAAGATTACTTGGTATTAGGCGCGGAGTACAATAGGTATAACTTTGAAGTGCCAGATGATTTGTTTCCTAATTCTGACGATTTAAGTAAGTTTCATGTATTGGATGTCAACTTAGCATATATGTACAAGCTAACTGAGAAATGGCGCTTAATAGCAGTGGTAACCCCACGGTGGTCTACTAACTTTGTGGAAGAGTTACAGGAAGATGATTTTAACATGAACTATACCGCAGGTGCATACAAAAATGTAAAAGATGTTGAGAAACCATATATGCTGGTTTTAGGTATTTCTTATAATGGTACCTCACCAATAGATATTCCTTTGCCTTTTGTGTACTATGAGAAAAGATTTCACCCTAATTGGTCATATATACTTGGCGCACCTAAGTCTGGTATGAAATACTTCACTAAAAAGGGACATTTTTTTCAGACCGAAATATTTTTAGATGGATATTACGTTAATATTCAAAACGATATTTTATTACCTGGTAATAATTTATCTACCGATGTTTCTTCTACGGCATTATTATTGACATTAGGGTATCAGTATAAAATAACTAAAGATATGTCCGTTTACTTTATAGGTGGTCGTTCTATTTATCAAAACAGTGCACTAAGAAATGAAGAAAGAGATGATATTTTTACGTTGAACGATGCATCAGGACTTTATTTTAGAACAGGAATAAGAATAGGAATTTAAAAAGCAGTTATGTCAAAAATATTAGTAATCGAAGATGAAGCGGCAATTAGAAGAGTTTTGGTTAAAATTCTATCTGAAGAGAATGATGCGTACTCTGTGGAGGAAGCTGAAGATGGATTGAAAGGAATTGAAACCATAAAGAATAATGATTACGACTTGGTGCTTTGCGATATAAAAATGCCAAAAATGGATGGTGTAGAGGTTCTAGAGGCTGCTCGAAAAATTAAGCCAGAAATTCCTTTTATCATGATTTCTGGGCATGGAGATTTAGATACTGCAGTTAATACCATGAGATTAGGTGCCTTTGATTATATATCAAAACCACCAGATTTAAATAGATTACTTACTACAGTTAGAAATGCCTTAGATAGAAAAGTTCTGGTTGTAGAGAATAAGAACTTGAAGAAAAAGGTGAGCAAGAACTATGAGATGATCGGTGAAAGTGGCGAAATTAATACGATCAAGGAAATGATCGAGAAAGTAGCTCCTACAGATGCCCGTGTATTAATTACAGGGTCTAATGGTACCGGTAAAGAGCTTGTAGCACATTGGCTACATGAAAAAAGTGCAAGAAGCTCAGGTTCGTTTATAGAGGTCAACTGTGCTGCTATTCCTTCAGAATTAATAGAGAGTGAACTATTTGGGCATGTAAAAGGTGCATTTACATCTGCCGTAAAAGATAGGGCGGGTAAATTTGAAGCTGCTAATAAAGGAACAATCTTTTTAGATGAGATTGGTGATATGAGTCTTTCCGCGCAAGCAAAAGTTCTAAGAGCACTTCAAGAAAGTAAGATTTCTCGTGTTGGAACGGATAAAGACATAAAGGTTGATGTTCGTGTAATTGCTGCAACCAATAAAGATTTAAAAAAGGAAATTGAGGAGGGTAACTTTAGAGAAGATTTATACCATAGATTGGCAGTTATTCTAATTCAAGTGCCTAGTTTAAACGATAGACGTGATGATATACCATTACTGATTGAGCATTTTTCTAAGAAAATTACAGAAGAGCAAGGCATGGCTGCTAAAACGTTTTCAGATACGGCTATAAAACTGCTTAAAGCCTATGATTGGACCGGTAATATTCGTGAACTAAGAAATGTTGTAGAACGACTAATTATTCTTGGAGGACAAGATGTATCGGAAGATGATGTAAAACTATTTGCCAGTAAATAACTTGGCCAAATTATTTTTTTGCACAGTCACCTATTTTGTTCAAAGCTTCTTGGGTAATTTCTTTGGTACGTAAGTTGTAATATTTGCTTCCTTCTGAGATGTTAGGTTTTAGCAATTGAGCTTCGCTTTCATTGAAAATTCTTGTAGCAAAAGCAGTGGCATCTTTACAGTTGACAGTTCGAACAACTTTATCTAATGAAACTCGATATTTTTCTAGTGAAATATCAATATTTTCAAATATCCTTTTATCAAATTTTACTTTTTTTCCTGTTTTAACTTCCGTGGATGAATTTGTATTTACCGACAGTTCATTATTAGAGTATATACTATCATGAGTATCATGTGAATCTAATACTAAAATTGTGTTATCCGTAAGTTCAATAGATTCGTTCAAATAACTAATTGTTCCTTCTAGTGTAGTTGATTTTGTTGCAAGTGTTAAAACCTCAATGTTCTCGTATACACTTGTTTTGGCATACGTACATCCACAAACCTTTAATTGATCTTTTGATTTTTCTAAGGCGTTTAACGCTTTGTAAGCATAAAACCTAGCTTGGTTTATATCTTGGGTACTTAATGCAGCAGTTATCTGTGATTTTGCGTATCCCATGTTAGAATTTGCATATTCACATTCTACATTAGCTGTAAATGAGGACAAGGATACTAGTGCAATAACGCAGAAAAAATAGATATTTTTCTTCATAAGTAGGTGTATTAGCTGTAAAATTTGGGGTCTTACACGGGTAAATTTATATGCTTTACCTTGTTGAAAATATTATTTTCGATACAATACCTATCAATTTCGATAAACGGAATTTAAATGGTTTTGGTTATGTAGGATATTTTATAGAATTAGTATTCATAAATATTATATTTTATATTTCGGTATGGATAAGATAAAAGTAGACAATTATAGAACCAATAAAAATTTCAAAATAGCTGATAATGAGGCTTTTGAAGATTTTGGAAAATCTGATAAAGAACTTAAAAAAGAATTATCAAGCATTAGAAGAGAGCTGGGAGAGTTTCAAGATACCATATATGCACATGGAAAATACAGTATTCTAGTTTGTTTACAGGGTATGGATACCGCAGGAAAAGATAGTTTAATACGTGAAGTGTTTAAAGATTTTAATGTTAGTGGTGTTGAAGTACATAGTTTTAAGGTGCCAACAGAATTAGAATTGAGTCATAACTATTTATGGCGTCACTATTTGGTTTTACCGGCAAAAGGAAAATTCGGAGTTTTCAATAGAACTCATTATGAGAATGTATTGGTAACAAGGGTACACCCAGAGTATATATTAAGTGAGCATATACCAGGTATACATACTGTAGATGATATAGACCAAAATTTCTGGGATAAAAGATTTGAACAAATCAACGATTTTGAGCGTCATTTAGCAGAAAATGGCACATTGATATTTAAGTTTTTTCTAAACCTATCTAAAGAAGAGCAAAGACAACGTTTATTAAGAAGACTTGCAATTAAAGAGAAACATTGGAAATTTTCTCCAGGCGATTTAAAAGAGCGAAAGCTTTGGGATGTTTACCAAAAGTGCTATGAGGAAGCTATTTCTAAAACAACTCATGATCATGCACCATGGTTTGCTATTCCTGCAGATAATAAAAAAGCTACACGTATAATAGTTGCTTCAATTTTGCTTCAATCGTTAAAAAAATACAAAGATATTAAGGAGCCTATGTTGAGCGATAAAATAAAGGCTAATTTAGACAGCTATGAAGAACAATTACAAGGTGAACAGTAAACTGGTACTATTATTTGTTATTGCTTGCACATCTTTCGGGTTTTCGCAAAGTACAGACCAAGTACAGATTAAGAAGCTTTATGATACTGCCTTAACAGAGGGTAAGGGGTATGATTGGTTGAATTACCTATCTAATCAAATAGGTGGTAGGTTATCAGGGTCAATACAAGCACAGCAGGCAGTTAATTATACCAAATCTCAGTTAGATTCTTTAGGGGTCGATAAGGTTTGGCTACAACCGGTTATGGTACCAAAATGGGTTAGAGGTACGCCAGAATTTGCATATTTTGAAACGTCTCCTGGAGCCACTACAAATGTGTCCATTTGTGCATTAGGAGGTTCTGTACCTACACCACCAAGGGGAATAAAAGCAAATATTATAGAGGTAGAGGGCATTGAGCAACTGGCAATTTTAGGCAAAGAAAAGATAGAAGGTAAGATTGTGTTTTTTAATAAACCAATGGATGCTACACAGATAGATACTTTTACAGCCTATTCTAATTGCGTTGATCAACGATATGCGGGTGCTTTGGAAGCATCTAAATATGGTGCATTTGGTGTAATTGTTAGATCAATGAATCTTCGTTTAGATGATTATCCACATACGGGTTCAATGGGTTATGGTGATCAGGTTGAATCGGAAAGAATACCTGCAGCGGCAATTAGTACTAATGCTGCCGAATTGTTAAGCACTTCCTTGAAATTGAATCCTGAAATTAAATTCTTTTTTAAGCAGAATTGCAAGCAGTTTAATGATGTTGAATCTTATAATGTTATTGCTGAAATTAAAGGAAGTACTACGCCAGAAGAGGTCATAGTAGTTGGTGGGCATTTAGATTCTTGGGATCTAGGCGATGGTTCTCATGATGACGGTGCAGGTTGTGTTCAAAGTATGGAGGTCTTAAACCTTTTTAAGAAAACAGGTTATAAACCAAAACGAACAATAAGAGTGGTTCTTTTTATGAATGAAGAAAATGGTTTAAGGGGAGGAAATAAATATGCAGAAGTTGCTGCGACCAATAATGAAAAACACATATTCGCTTTAGAAAGTGATTCTGGTGGGTTTACTCCACGTGGTTTTACTTTTGACAGTTCAGATAAAGACTTTGAGAAAGTGTTGGAGTGGAAAAGCCTTTTTGAACCATATTTAATACATTCTTTTAAAAAAGGATTTAGTGGTGCAGATATTGGTCCGTTGAAAAAAGAGGGTTTAGTACTTGCGGGATTAAGACCAGATTCTCAACGGTATTTTGATCACCACCATGCTGAAAACGATACGTTTGAACATGTGAATAGACGCGAACTTCAGTTAGGAGCAGCATCAATGGCAAGTTTAATTTATTTAGTAGATACGTACGGGTTTTAATTAACTATGTTCTTCTATCAACATTGATTTCAAAGCATGGTATAGATTTAAGCTTATTAGGTATTAATTATTTGTCATTTGAAATTGTTAAAATGTTCAAATCGTTAAATTTCTTTACCTTTGCGGCATACTTAAAAAAACTAAAATGGAAGAAGGAATTTACGCCAAGTTTAATACAAATAAAGGCGAAATACTAGTTAAATTAACTCATGACAAAACTCCGGGAACAGTTGGTAATTTTGTTGCTTTAGCAGAGGGTAATAAAGAAAATAGCGCCAAAGGTAAAGGTGAGCCTTATTATAATGGTTTAAAATTTCATAGGGTTATTCCAGATTTTATGATTCAAGGTGGTTGTCCGCAAGGTAGAGGTACTGGCGATGCTGGTTACAAGTTTGATGATGAATTTCACCCAGAATTAAAGCATGATGCTCCAGGGGTACTATCTATGGCTAATTCTGGTCCTGGAACTAATGGTAGTCAGTTCTTTATTACACATGTACCAACACCATGGTTAGATAACAAGCATACTATTTTTGGACATGTTGCTGCAGGGCAAGAAGTTGTAGATGATATAGCACAAGATGATGTTATTGAGTCTTTGGAAATTGTAAGAGTTGGCGATACAGCCGAAAAATGGGATGCATTAAAAGCTTTTGAAGATTTCAATGCTTCTGGTGAGGCTAGATTAGCAGCAGAAAAAGCAAAAAAAGAAGCAGAACTTGATAAAGTTGCTGCAGGTTTTGAGTCTACGGCTTCTGGACTACGTTACAAAATGATTCAGAAAGGTGACGGAGCTAAAGCTGAAAAAGGGCAAAAGGTCTCTGTACATTATGAAGGGTCTCTTTTAGACGGTCAGGTTTTTGATTCGTCTTACAAGCGTAATTCTCCTATAGATTTTCAATTGGGAATTGGTCAAGTAATCCCAGGTTGGGATGAAGGTATCTCTTTATTACAAGTTGGTGATAAGGCACGTTTTGTAATTCCATCAGACTTAGCTTATGGATCTGCAGGTGCAGGTGGTGTTATACCACCAGATGCCACATTAATATTTGATGTAGAATTAATGAAAGTTGGTTAAGTGGCTTACTTTTTAAATACTATTAAAACACCTGTATTATAATGATATAGGTGTTTTTTTTGATGCTTATTTTTTTCGGGTAATAAAACTTCCTAAAAGCAATATTACATTAACAATCATTAAAACTAAAAATACGGTCAAAAATGTGGTCATAACTATAGGTATAAGGTCGGGGAACCGTTCTTGTTTAATCTATAGATAGGTATTTATATAAAAGGTTGCGTTTAAGTTGAACAAATTTTAAAATAAAGCGCATAAAAAAACCCAAACCAATTGGTTCGGGTTTTATACTATAAAAAAGTTAAATCGTTACCTAGTCAATTACTTTCACATTAACGGCGTTTAATCCTTTTTTACCTTGTTGTAGTTCAAATTCTACAACATCACCTTCACGAACTTCATCGATTAAGCCAGAAATGTGTACAAAATGATCTTCGTTTGAACCATCTTCAGTGATAAATCCGTAACCTTTAGAATCATTGAAGAATTTTACTGTTCCTTTACTCATAATAGAAAAATTAAATATTAATTAAAGTGCGAAGATAGTTTTTTTTTTGTTTAAATACTTAAAAACTTACGCGTTATCTTAATGTTAATAATAATAGTCTAAAGTATTGAGAATGAACTTGTTTTTATGCCTATGCAGTAGGGTCTGGCGTCATTCTTAAATATGGTTTTACTTCGGTAACTCCCTTAGAAAATATGTCCTTTGCATCTGCTGTAGATATAGCAGGACTAACTACTACATCCTTTCCATGTTCCCAATTTGCTGGTGTTGCAACTTTATGATTAGCTGTAAGTTGTAAGGAATCTATTACTCTTAAAAGTTCGTAGAAATTTCTTCCTGTAGATGCTGGGTACGTCAATGTCAACTTAACGGATTTATCTGGAGCAATTATAAATACAGAACGAACGGTAAGATTGTTGTCTGCATTTGGGTGAATCATGTCATATAAATCTGAAACTTTTTTGTCCTCATCGGCTATAATAGGAAAATTAACTACCGTATCCTGAACTTCGTTAATGTCTTTGATCCATTCTGCATGTGATGCTGCGCCGTCAACACTCAAAGCAATCATTTTTACATTTCTCTTATCAAATTCTCCCTTAAATTTTGCAGCTGTACCTAACTCTGTAGTACATACTGGTGTGAAATCTGCTGGGTGAGAAAATAATATTCCCCAGCTATCACCAAGGTAATCGTATAAATTTATAGTTCCTACTGAGCTATCTGCTGTGAAATTAGGAGCTTTATCTCCTAAGCGTATTGTTGCCATAATGGTATGATTTTGTATAATTAATATTATATCCTATAAAATTAGTAGATTATATAACCTTGGCTAAAGGTTTTAGGTTAAAAGTCTATTAAAATTTCTACTTTTAAATTATGGAAGATTTAGAAAAATTAAAATACCCGATTGGACATTTTGAATGCCCAAAGGATATCTCAAAAGATGATATTGAAATATGGATTAAGGTATTGGAAACCCTACCTGAACGTTTGTCAAATCTTGTAAATAATTTTTCTGAAGATCAACTCAATACCCCTTATAGAAAAGATGGTTGGACGGTAAGACAGGTAATACACCATATGGCAGATAGTCATCACCATAGTTACACACGTTTTAAATGGGCATTGACAGAGAATAGACCATTGATTAAGGTTTATGAAGAAAAAAAATGGAGTGAGCTGATTGATGCTAGAACGGCCCCAATTTCTTTATCCTTATCCTATCTGACGGCCTTGCATGCCAAATTGGTTTATTTGTTAACCAGACTTTCGTCAGAAGATTTAAAGGTAAGTTACATACACCCAGATGGAAATGTAAATGTTTCTGTGGCAGAGAATATTGGTAAATATGCTTGGCATAGTAATCATCATTTTGCTCACATTGAAAATTTAGCTTTGAGACAAAATTGGTAAGATTTTTAAATATCCTTTTTTAATAAATACATTGGTTTTTCTTCTTCAATAACATCGCTGAAAGGTACTTTGGTAGTGCCTACAATTGAGAAATTATTATTTATGTAGAATTGTAGTGCAGGTCCTTTTTGCATAGATTCTAGAAAAATGGCCTTTTTTAAATGCTTCTTGGCTATATTTTCTACAAAATGCAAGCTTTTGGTGCCTATACCTTTGCCAGAGAATTCTTTGAGAATATAAATCTTATCTAGGTAAAGTGCATCAAGCTTATTGTAGGTTTGTAATTCTTTGTGAAGCGTAATTTTAAGTATTCCTATATATTCAATATTTACTTTAATCAAATACAGAACAGTATTCTCATCTTGTTCTTCATTCAATAAAACTTGATGTGTAAAACTGCTTTCAATATAGGTGTCAGTAACTCCATTGGGCCATAAATGTCTATAATGTTGGTTATAAGCTTTTGTGCCTATTTCTATATACGTTTGGTAATGAGATGGCTGTAGTACTTCAAATTTAATAGTATCATCCATAAACTAAACTGATATACAAATTTTATTAGCTGTTTTTCTTCCACTTAATATTACAGCCAATGCTGGGCTTTTGCAGAGGGTCAATTTCTTTTCCGGTGATTAAATTGTCAATCGCATTTCTAAGATCCTTACCATTTAAAGGTAATTCGTTTCCAGGTCTAGAATCGTCTAATTGCCCTCTATAGACTAGCTTAAGCTTATCATCAAAAAGATAGAAATCTGGGGTGCAAGCCGCATCATATTTTTTAGCTACACTCTGGTCTTCATCATATAAATATGGAAAAGTGTAATTTTCAGCTTTTGCCTTAATTCGCATGAATTGCGGAGCGTCTTCAGGATAATTTTCGACATCATTACTAGAGATAGCAATAAAATGAATACCCTTTTTCCTGTATTCTATAGCCATTTTAGTGATTTCTGGATTTACATGAATAACAAATGGGCAATGATTACAAATGAACATTATTACGGTGCCCTTTTCTCCATTTAAAGCATGTAGGTTCAACGTCTGTTTGCTAATAGTATCTAACAAACTAAATTCTGGAGCCAGTGTGCCTAGTGCCAACATTTTGCTTTCCGTTCTTGCCATATCAACTAAAATTTTAGTGTACTAAGTTAACAAATTAATACCCCTTGCTTTTACTTTATACTATTCTTAAATTCATTAATCCATTAAAAATTATAGTTATGGAAAAATCATATGTATCATTGTCTATTGCAATTAAAGCGTTACAAGAAGAAGGCTATACCGAAGATTTTAACCTTTGTGACGCTGGGGTTGAAAATAAAAACAAAAAGAAGATTCATTCGGCAACCGAATTGGATGTTGTTAAATTTTATCGTTTTGAAGGTATGAGCAACCCAGATGATAACACCATTCTGTATGTTATAGAAACCAATAAAGGAGAGAAGGGCTTGTTAGTAGATGCATATGGCATGTATTCAGGAAATGTACCAAAAGAATTAATAGAAAAACTCAGAATTACATAATGGAAGAAACTATTACATGGGGCGATTTTAGTAAAATTGATATGAGGGTAGGTACTGTAATTGCAGTTTATGACTTTCCGGAAGCTACAAATCCATCTTACAAATTAGAAATAGATTTTGGTTCGGAAATAGGCGTTAGAAAAACATCTGCCCAAATAACCGAAAAGTATAAAAAAGAGGAAATTATAGGTAATCAAGTTATAGCGGTGGTAAATTTTCCTAAGAAACAAATTGCGAATTTCATGAGCGAATGTCTTATATTAGGTGCTGTAGAAAAAAGTTCGGTGGTGCTAATTCAGCCTCAAATGAAAGTGCCTAACGGATTAAAAATTTCCTAAATTTTTGACAGAAAGTATTTTAGATAAGGTTCTTATTAATTTTGATTCTGGTTCGTTATGGGTTATGAACTTAGTTTTAGGTTTAGTGATGTTTGGGGTTGCATTAGAGATATCAATTTCAGATTTTAAACCTCTATGGTCAAAACCAAAAGCACTATTGGTTGGGTTAACTAGTCAATTCATTTTACTGCCTGCAATTACTTTTTTACTGATTTTGATTATTGAGCCCTTCCCAAGCATTGCGTTAGGAATGTTTATGGTTGCAGCCTGCCCTGGTGGTAATATTTCTAATTTTATTTCTTATCTGTCAAAGGCTAATACTGCATTATCTGTAAGCCTAACGGCAATTGCAACTATTTTGGCAATAGTAATGACACCATTGAATTTTCATTTCTGGTCTATGTTGTATGAACCCAGTTCAAGTCTAATAAATGAAATTTCTATATCACCTTTAGAGATGGTCAAACTGGTCTTTTTGTTGTTAGGTCTTCCGTTAGTATTGGGTATGTATTTAAATTATAGTAACCCTGTGCTAGCTTTAAAAATAGCTAAGAAGCTGAAAATAGTTTCACTAGTATTCTTTATTTGCTTAGTGTTTATAGCACTGTATAATAACCGAATAATTTTCATGGATTATATTCTTTATGTTTTTTGGATTGTTCTAATTCATAATCTGGTAGCTTTTTCTACAGGATATAGTATGGGGAGATTATTTCATTTACCAGAAGATAGCTTACGATCGATTACCATAGAAACCGGAATACAAAATTCTGGACTTGGGTTGTTATTAATTTTTACCTTCTTTGATGGTTTAGGAGGTATGGCATTACTTGCTGCATTTTGGGGGATTTGGCATATAATTTCTGGTTTAATTTTAGCTGCTTTTTGGAATAGAAAGTCGGTTGTTAAAGAGACTGTAGCTTGAGCGGATTTATTTATTCTATAGTGAAAGTAATAGTGAAAACCGGACTTTACGGTTATCATAAAAAAATTACTATTTCAGGGCTTGAAAATATACCAGTAGATAAACCGGTAATGTTTTTACCTAACCATCAAAGTGCCTTAATAGATGTGTTGTTGATTGCAACAGATTGTAATCGTAAACCTTATTTTTTAACCAGATCAGATGTTTTTAAAGGAAAGTTTTTAAAACGTGTTTTTAACTATTTTCAAATGTTACCCATTTATAGAATGCGTGATGGTAGGGACACACTTTCTAATAATGATGCGATTTTTAATTCTTGTGCAGAAATTTTAAATAGGAGTGAGGCATTGCTTTTATTTCCAGAGGCAAATCATAGTTTGCAGCGAAGGGTTAGGCCGTTAAGTAAAGGGTTCACTAGAATATTATTCAGGGCTTTTGAGCTTTACCCGGATTTAGATGTTCAATTAATTCCTGTAGGGTTTAATTATAAAAATGCAACACATTTTCCAGATGAGGTTTCTATTTATTATGGTAAACCTATATCGGCTAAGAGGCTATTTAATGCAGCGGATTTAAACTCCTCTAGTCTTACTATCAAAAATAAGATTACAAGCAATTTACGGCAATTGACAACTCATATACCAAATGAAGAGCAATACGATGCTATAAACAATAGGCTGATAAATGAAAAAGCAGATTTTTTGAACCCTATTGCTATAAATAAGAAAGTTAAGGCTTATTCAAAGCAGCATTTAGGCGATTCTAATGAAGTGGTTATTCCGAATCAAAATACTGATTTCTACAAATCAGCATTTAGTATTTTAAATTTTCCCGTTGTTATTGTCTGGCGATTATGGCTAAAGCCGAAGGTGCCAGAAGATGAGTTTATGGGAACTTTTAGATTCGCATTTGGCTTACTATCATATCCTATTTACCTAGTGTTACTTTTTATACTGTTATCCATATTTTCTACACTTAGTATTGCACTATTGATTACTGTAGTTTTAACTATGATAAACATTCTGCTGGTTAAATATGCTTTAGGGTAAAGTATGAAATAAAAAGCCGTAAAATAAAAACGACCCTTATACTTAAGGGTCGTTTTTGATATTTCAGTAAAAAGATTTTAATTAAATATCCTCGAAGCTTACATCTGTAAAACTAGAAGTGTTGGTAGATGTATTTTCTACTGGTACTTCAATTTCAGCTTCTTCTTTTTTAAAGTCCTTTTGGTGTCTCTCAGAGATAACTTCAGAACCTTTTTCGTTAATTATAAAATCCATCATTTCTTCAACGTTCTCTTTAAAAGCATCAAAGTCTTCTTTGTATAAATAAATTTTATGCTTTTTGTAATGGAACGATCCATCGTCATGTGTAAATTTCTTACTTTCTGTAATTGTCAAATAATAATCCCCAGCCTTAGTACTTCTTACATCGAAAAAGTACGTTCTTCTACCTGCCCGTAAAACTTTGGAGTGAATTTCTTCCTGATCTGATAAATCTCTTTCGCTCATTTCTAATGTTTAGTGTAGTTATACTATCAAAAATGAAAAAAAAAACGCTATCCGACAACAATTTTCTAATTTTCTTTCTCGGAGAGCTGTTTGTGATAGAGGTCTTTATAATACCCTTCTTGGGTATTTAATTCATCGTGGGTACCCTCTTGAATGAGTCTGCCATCATCTAAAACCAAAATTTTATCAGCATTTTTAGCCGATGATACTCTATGACTTACAATTAATGTAGTTCTATTCTTAGAAGCTTTTTTAAGATTATTTAAAATTTCTTCTTCGGTTTCGGTATCAATTGCAGAAAGGCAATCATCGAATAAATAGATTTGTGGTTTTTTAATTAAAGCTCTTGCAATTGAAACTCTTTGCTTTTGTCCTCCACTTAATGTAATGCCTCTTTCGCCAAGAACAGTATCGTACTTTTTAGAGAAGCCCATAATGTTTTCATGAACTACAGCATCTTTAGCTATATCTATAATTTCTTGGTCGGTTGCATTCTCTTTCCCAAACTTAATATTGTTCTTAATACTATCAGAGAATAAGAATGCATCTTGCGGTACTGCACCAATAGATTCTCTTAAACTAGTAAGGTCTATGCTTTTTATTGGCTCGTTATCAATTAAGATTTCTCCAGAAGTAGTGTCGTATAATCGTGCTACCAAATCAAGAATAGTAGATTTTCCAGAACCTGTTTTGCCAATAATAGCTGTAGTCTCGCCTTCATTTATAGTGAACGATAAATGTTTTAGGGCATTTATGTTAGTGTCTTGGTAAGTGAAATCTACATCTTTAAATTCAATTTTGCCTTTTACCTTGTGCTCATGAGTAGGAGTGTTTTTTAATTCAGATTCTTGATTTAAAAATTCATTGATACGCTCTTGACTTGCTGCTGCTCTTTGTACAATAGAAGTTAGCCACCCAACAATAGCAACTGGCCATGTTAACATATTTACATATAATATGAATTCAGCTATAAGCCCAACTTCAATTTCACCCGCTAAATATTGTTTACCTCCTATATATATGACCAAAATATTACTGATTCCTATTAAAAGAATCATTAAAGGAAAAAACCAAGCGTTTACTTTTGCTAGACTTACACTTTTTTCTTTTCCCTCGATGGCAAGATTTACTAAGTCATTATTTGTTTGTGGTTCTAATGCGTACGCCTTAATAACAGATACCCCAGAAAATATTTCTTGTGTAAACGTGGATAAAGTTGATAGGTATTGCTGTACTATAGTGCTTCTTTTATGGATTACTTTACTTATTTGATAAATTAAAACAGATAAGATTGGTAAAGGCAATAGGGTGTAAGCTGCCAATGTTGGTGCTTTAATAAACATTAATGGTATTAAACACGCAAACAAGGTTAAGGTCTGTATACCATACATAATTGCAGGTCCTGCGTACATTCTAACTTCATTAACATCTTCACTAATTCTATTCATTAAATCTCCTGTTCTATTTTTTTTGTAGAAGTTGAGACTTAGTTTTTGGTAGTGATCAAATATTTCATTTTTAAGATCATATTCAATATACCTAGATATGTTGATAATTAGTTGACGCATTAAAAATGTAAAAAAACCAGATAATAAAGCAGCACCAACAATAATTAAAATATATTCCATTAATAATTCTTGCGCAGTAGATTTTTCTATTTCTGCCTTTATATATTGCTCTACTACGGTAATAGAGTTATTTACATATGAGGGCATAATCAGTTGAAAAAGCCTGGCTACCACGGTAATAATGATTCCGAGAAAAAGCTTAAGCCAATATTTTTTAAAGTATTTATTAAGGTGCTTAAGTTCTTTCATAGGTAGTAAAAAAGAGAATAATATAGATTTCTGAGGTCAAAGATAGTTTTTTGACCTAAAACCATATGTTATAAATAAGCTAAGATAAATACGATTGCTATTGTGACCCTTTAAATAGATACTTACCTTTGCGGCTTTAATTAATAATTTATTAAAAAAAGTTCTTTAAAAATGCTTACAAGAAGGCACATTAGGGTTAAGGTAATGCAGAGTATATATGCTCTTATCCAATCTAAGGATGATTCATTACAGAAACAAGAGAAGTTTTTAAAAGTAAGCATAGAGAATACATATACCCTGTATTTGTTGTGGCTTAGTCTTTTCGTAGAAATACAAAAAAGGGCTGCAGACCAAATTTCTCTTTCTGCTAACAAATATATTAGCGATAAAAAGAATGAATTTCCAAATCCTAAAAAGTTTATTCAAAACAGATTGTTATTACAAATTGTAGAGAATAAAACCCTAGAGGAAGAAATTACCCATAGAAAATTAGACAACTGGTACTTGAACGAAGAGTATGTAAAACTTATCTATAAAGAAATTTTAGAGAGCGAAGTATACCAAGAATACATGTCTACACCAGAAAGCGATTATGCTGCAGATAAAGAATTGGTATTAAACTTGTTCAAAAACATCATAGCGCCTAACGAGAAAATCTACGATTATTTCGAAGATGATAAATTAACATGGGTAGATGATATTCCTATTGTTAACACCTTTGTTTTAAAGCATCTTAAAAAAGTAAAGCAAGTTCATCCAGAATCATACTTTTTGCCAAGTCTTTTAAAAGATGATGAGGATATGACTTTTGCTATGCAATTACTTTCTAGAACATTATTGAAAAATGATGCTTTAGAAAAGGAAATTGAAGGCAAAACACCAAATTGGGATAAAGATCGTATTGCAGGTATTGATAGCATACTATTGAAAATGGCAATTTGTGAGTTATTACATTTCCCATCTATACCAGAAAGGGTAACCATAAACGAGTATTTAGAAATTGCTAAAGAATATTCTACTCCAAAAAGTAGCATCTTTATAAACGGAATTTTGGATAAGCTTACTAAAGAATACAAGTCAGAAGGAAAGCTTAACAAAATGGGTAGGGGTCTATTATAAAAATATTTTATAATTTTACAATTAATTGATAAATCTAAATAGTATGAAAAAATTAGTTCTAATTGTTGGTCTTGTATCAATGGTAGCTTTTACTTCTTGTAAAGATAATGCGTCTAGCAAGATAAAAACGGATAACGTAGCAGAGGCTGCAGTAAGAGATGAGGCAGCAAAAGCAGTACCTGTAATGTCTTTTGAAAAGGCAGAACATGATTTTGGTACAATTGAGCAAGGAACACCTCAAGAAACAGTTTTTACATTTACCAATACAGGTAATGCGCCACTTATTATTACTGATGCAAAAAGTAGCTGTGGTTGTACTGTGCCTAACCCACCAAAAGATCCTATAGCACCAGGTGAAACAGGTGAGTTGAAAGTTAATTTTAACGGTTCAGGTCAAAACCAAGTAACTAAAACTATTACGGTTACTGCAAATACAGAAAAAGGTTCAGAGCTTTTAAGAATCAAAGCTTTTGTTAACCCAAAAGGAGCAGCTCCATTAGGACCTGTTAAATAATTATAAATTACAGATATACCAAAAATGGGTGATATAGGGCAGTTTCTTCCGATGATTTTAATATTTGTGGTCGCATATTTTTTTATGATCAGACCTCAAATGAAAAGACAAAAGGATGAAAAGAAGTTTTCGGCAGAATTAAAACGTGGTGATCGTGTTATTACCAAAAGTGGTCTGCACGGAAAAGTAGTGGATTTGAATGATAAAGATTTTTCATGTGTAATTGAAACAATGGCTGGAAAATTAAAGTTTGATAGATCTGCCATCTCCATGGAAATGAGCACTAAATTAAATGCTCCAGAAAAAAAATAGATTTTTTTCAAAATTCATATTAAAAACACCGATGTAAACATCGGTGTTTTTTTTTGCTCAAATGTGGTATATTTAAATACACTTAAATCAACAACATGCCACATAACAGAAGAAATTTTATTAGAAAAAGTACTGCAGGATTAGTAATGACAGGTGCCTCGTTTATGTTTCCAATGGAACTCCTGTCAATGATGCGAAAAAAAGTTGGAGCCAATGACACTATAAATGTTGGCTTGGTTGGTTGTAAAGGAATGGGATTTTCCGATTTAACTTCATTTCTTAAAATAAGTGAAATTAATGTCATTGCCTTATGTGATGTTGATGAAAATGTATTGCGAGAAAGAACAGCCGATTTGGAAAAGGCAGGTATTAAGAAGCCAAAATGGTATGTAGATTATAGAAAGTTATTAGGGAATAAAGATATTGATGTGGTGATTATTGGTACGCCAGATCATTGGCACTGTCTGCAATTAACCGATGCATTACAGGCAGGTAAAGATGTATACTGTGAGAAGCCTATAGCCAATTCCGTACAAGAGGCAAATATAATGCTAGACTTTGTGCAGTCTAGAGATAGAATGGTGCAAATAGGACAGTGGCAACGTAGTCAGCCACATTTTGTAGATGCTATTAAATATGTCCATTCCGGTGCGCTAGGTGAAATTCGATTGGCAAAAGCATGGGCGTACCAAGGCTGGATGAAACCTGTACCTGTTGTACCAGATACCACTGTGCCTGCAGGTGTGGATTATAAAATGTGGCTAGGTCCAGCTCCAGAAAGAGCGTTCAATAAAAATAGATTTCATTTCGATTTTAGGTGGTTTTGGGATTATGCTGGCGGATTAATGACAGATTGGGGAGTTCATTTAATGGACTATGCTTTATATGGTATGAAAGCAGAAACTCCAAAATCGGTAATGGCACTTGGTGGAAAATTTGCTTACCCAAACGATGCCTCTGAAACTCCAGATACATTACAGACCGTTTATGAATATGATGGGTTTTCCATTTTATGGGAGCATGCAACAGGTATTGATGGTGGTAATTATGGAAGAAACCACGGCATAGCCTTTATAGGTAATAATGGTACACTAGTTTTGGATAGAGGAGGTTGGGAAGTAATTCCCGAAAAAGAGTTTCAGGGTTGGGGCAAGGAAGGTATTCCTAAGATGGAAGCCATGTCTAACGATAATGGTGGTTTGAGTGGCTTGGACCTACACACCCAAAATTTTATAGAAGCTGTAAAAAGCAGAGATAATTCTAAATTAAATGCACCTATTAAAGTGGGGTATGATGCTGCATTAGTTTCACATATGGGGAATGTGGCTTTTAAAACGGGAAACAGAATTTATTGGGATGAAACTGCAGGTCAGTTTAAAAATGAAGAAGCTAATCAGTTCCTAAAAGCTAATTATCATAATGGTTGGAAACTGCCAACCTTATAAAGAATTTATTTTCGGTAAATGTCATTAAGACCTTTACCTGCTAAAATTAACGGAACTATTTTGACAAGTCTTGATAGTTTCGTTTTTTCTTGCTTAGCTGTAGTTATATACTCAACGTATTCTTGTTGTTTTGAATGGGTAAGTTTGCTAAATGAGTCTTTAAGCTCAGAGTTTTTATTAAACTCCTGAGTTAAAAGTAGCGGAACTTCAATTTTACCTTTTGGTTTTTTAGAGATTTTTAATTGTAATCCTTTTTTTTGGTTTTCAATGGCTTCATTTATATAAGCTGTAACGCTCGTTTTGTTAACTTCCTCTAGATTTAAAAATTTCCAATGCCGCATGGCTTTTGTTTTGCCTTCTTGTGCATTTTCAAGCACTTTCTTAGGGTCATTTAAAAAGACACCATTAAAAAACCAAATACCAAAATGGGTTTTAAATTTACCGATGGCGATAACATTTTTGCCATCGATTATATAGGTGGGGAAACTCCATTTATAAGTTTCCGTTAAACCACAAGCTAAAGCAAGTTTTCTCAATGCGGCAACACCATTTTTAAAATGGTGCGGCTCATCATAGAATTTATCTAATTTCTCTTGTTTTTCCATAGTGTTACTGGTGTGCCGTCAATTGACAAATACGTACAATAACTTCAACAGCTTTTTGCATACTTTCTACCGGTACATATTCATATTTACCGTGAAAATTATGTCCGCCTGCAAAAATGTTAGGACATGGTAAGCCCATGTAGCTCAATTGAGACCCATCGGTACCACCTCGTATTGGTTTAATAATTGGTTTTATGCCGATGTCTTCCATTGCTTTTTTAGCAGTTTCAACAATATGAAAAACTGGTTTAACCTTTTCTTTCATATTAAAATATTGATCTTTCAATTCAAGTGCTACACAATTATCAAATTCATGATTGTACTTTTTTACAATGGCTTCTACTAATTCTTTTCGCTCATTAAAACGTCTTAAGTCATGGTCCCTTATGATAAGTTCTACGGTAGCATTTTCAATTTCACCTTCCATATGGTGTACATGAAAAAAGCCATCTCTACCATCCGTTTCTTCTGGTATTTCATGTTTAGGTAATTCACTTATAATCTTATTGGCAATTAACACCGCATTTACCATTTTACCCTTCGCATATCCAGGGTGTACGCTTTTACCTTTTATAGTGATTTTTGCTCCTGCAGCATTGAAATTTTCATACTCTAGTTCTCCTATTTGACTACCATCCATAGTGTACGCCCATTCAGCACCAAATTTTTCTACATCAAACTTATGAGCCCCTCTGCCAATTTCTTCATCCGGAGTAAACCCAACTCTAATAGTACCGTGCTTTATTTCAGGATGATTAACTAAATACTCCATAGCGGTAACTATTTCTGTAATACCTGCTTTATCATCGGCACCCAAAAGTGTCGTGCCATCTGTGGTTATAATGGTTTGCCCAATGTATTGCAATAAATCATCAAAATAACTTGAAGATAGTATGATGTTTTTTTCCTTGTTCAATACAATGTCCTTACCATCATAGTTTTTGATTACTTGTGGTTTTACATTGGTGCCAGAAAAATCTGGTGAAGTATCAAAATGAGAAATAAAACCTATGGTAGGTACATCATGTTCTACATTAGATGGCAGTGTGGCCATTATATAGGCGTTTTCATCTATGGTAACGTCAGATAAGCCTATAGCACGTAATTCATCAACTAATTTGTTGGCTAAATTCCATTGCTTTTCAGTGCTCGGTGTGGTCTCTGATGATGAATCGCTCTGTGTATCAACAGTGATGTAGCTTATGAAACGATCAATAATATGTTGCATTGTAAATGGGTTTTATCAAAAATAAGCTTATAAATTGTAAATTAGTAAACGTAATATTCTATATATTTTGGCATGGAAAAATTTAAGTATTTAATAATCACAGCTTCAATTTTATTTTTTGTAAAAGTAAATGCACAGGCAGATTGTGTATTAGGGGTTGGGGTTACCAATGATTCTGTGATTTCAGATATCTTTCAGCTTAATGAAATGCAAAATGAGAAGCTGATAAGTTTTAGTGCCGAATTAAAATATAGAAATGATGTACTGAGTAATGAATTACAGAATGTTGCAGAACGGCATCCACAGAGCAATGTAACCGAATTACGCCAACTAGCAGATAAGTATAAGGCTGTTATGGATAGTATGAACAGTGTTCAGTCACTTATTGACAAAAGAATGTTGGCTTTATTCAATCCTAAGCAATATGAGTTATACCAAGCATTGTGTAAAGAAGCCAATCGTTCTCCGTATTTAGTTATGCCTACAATATATGCCGATAGTATTGTTGATGAAAACAGATAAGTTATAATTAACTTTCTCGTTTACAGTTTGTACTTTTGCGACTTCTAAAATATATACATGTACAGGCTTATTATCAGACCTATTTTGTTTCTGTTAGACCCAGAAAAAGTTCATCATATTAGTTTTTCGAGTATAAAGTTTTTTTCTAAAATAGGACTTACTAGTCTTATGAAATCTATGTTTGCCGTTGAGGATAAACGTTTGGAGAAAGAACTTTTTGGCTTAAAATTTAAGAACCCTGTAGGGTTGGCAGCTGGTTTTGATAAAAACGCAGTGTTGTATAACGAGCTATCGGATTTCGGATTCGGATTTGTAGAAATAGGGACACTTACACCCAAGCCACAAGAAGGAAATCCTAAAAAGAGATTATTCCGTCTTAAAGCGGATAAAGCAATCATAAACCGAATGGGCTTTAATAATCAAGGTGTTTTTGAAGCGGTAGAAAATTTAAAAAAAGAGCATAAAGTTTTAATAGGTGGTAACATTGGTAAGAATAAAATAACACCTAATAATGAAGCTATCAAAGACTATTTAATTTGTTTTGATGCCTTGTTTGATCATGTAGATTACTTTGTGGTGAATGTTAGTTCACCAAATACACCAGGTTTAAGAGAGTTGCAAGACAAAGAGCCTTTAACGGCATTGTTGAACGAACTTCAATTAGAAAACTCTAAACTAAGTAAACGTAAAAGCACAAAGCGTAAGCCAATTCTACTAAAAATAGCACCGGATCTTACAGATAGTCAGTTATTAGATATTATTGAAATTGTAAGTACTACTACCATAGATGGCGTTATTGCAACAAACACAACCATTTCTAGAGAGAATTTAAAATCGCACGCACTTTTAATAGAAGAGGCTGGCGGACTTAGTGGTGCTCCTTTAAAAGACAGAAGTACAGAGGTGATTAGGTTTTTAGCGGAAAAAAGTAACAAAGCATTTCCAATTATTGGGGTAGGAGGTATTAACTCTGCCGAAGATGCTATTGAAAAATTAGATGCAGGTGCAGATTTAATACAACTTTGGACAGGTTTTGTATATGAGGGACCGGGTTTGGTAAAGAAAATTAATAAAGCTTTATTAGAAAGAACAGCAGAAGCCTAATACAATATACTACAGCTAAAAAGAATAAATGCCTTTGTACGAACGTGTACAAAGGCATTTGTTTTTATTTGAGATTCTATTTTAATTTTTGATCCAAAAATCAACCACAAAAACATCTTCCAAATGTGGGGTTAAAACCGCACCAAAGGCTTTGTGGTCAGGGTGAGGTAAATATATGGCACGATCTTCTTCGCTTTTAAAAGTAAGAATGAAAGCATGGGTAAACCCTTTATCCAGTCCTTCTGGGCTATTGTTCAAGCCCCATTCATAACCTTTAATTTGTTCAATTTTAGAAGGTAATGCGCTAAAAGCATCTTCAACTTGCTTTATTTGAGCAGATGTAGTTCCTTCTTTAAACTTAAAAAAAACGGTGTGCCTTAAAAGGCTGTCGGTTTTGATCATTTTAGTTGCTGTTATATTTTCATTTGTTGAAGCAAATGCAGAGGTCATAAACGAAATGCTAATTAATAATACCAGTACTTTAATTTTCATAGTGTCTTTATTTTTAAACAAGATATTAAAAATAGGTGTAATTCTGGGTTATTCGTACATTTCGAGAAGAACTTAAAACTCCTGAATTGAATTACGATATTTTACTTGCCTTTTCTGTAGCTACCTTCATTTTGTCTCTATCGCCTGGTCCTGATAATATTTTTGTTCTAATACAGAGTATAAGTAATGGTAAAAAACAAGGACTAGCAGTTGTTGCAGGTTTAATGTCCGGTTGTTTAGTACATACTTCTCTTTTGGCATTTGGTGTGTCTGCCATCATAAAAAATAACTCAACCATATTTACGGGTATTAAAGCATTTGGAGCTGCGTATTTACTGTATCTCGCAATACTGGTATATAGAGGAGGTGATGCTATAGCCATAGAGGGGGAATCAAAGAATAAAAAAAGCTTAGGGGCATTATATAAACAAGGATTTATAATGAATGTATTAAACCCAAAGGTGGTTATATTCTTTCTGGCCTTTTTCCCTGGGTTTCTATTTTCAGACTCTTTAAGTAATGTGTTCCAATTTTATACGCTGGGTTTGTTGTTTATTCTGGTTTCATCAATTGTATTTAGTGGTATTGCCATTTTATCTGGTCAGATTTCAACATTTATAAAAACTAAAGAACATACTGGTTTTATATTAAAATGGGTACAAATTATAGTGTTCATTGGTATCGCTATTTATTTATTCTTCGGTTAGTTTATTTAAAACATTAATATGACATACTTATTTAGAGTTCGTATTTTTACATAATGTCTAATTCTAAGCTTAAAATAGTTGAATGTCCTAGGGATGCCATGCAAGGCATTAAAACATTTATACCAACTAATGAAAAGGTTAGGTATATACAATCATTGTTAGGTTGTGGTTTTGATACCCTTGATTTTGGGAGTTTTGTTTCTCCCAAAGCAATACCGCAAATGGTAGATACCGCAGGGGTACTAGCTAAGCTGGATCTTTCAAAGACAAACTCAAAGTTACTGTCTATTGTGGCAAATGTACGTGGAGCGGAAGATGCCGTTTCTCATCCAGAAGTAGATTATTTAGGTTTTCCCTTCTCTATTTCAGAGAATTTTCAAATGCGAAACACGCATAAGACCATAGCACAATCTGTAGAGACTTTACAAGAGATATTTAATTTAGCCGATGCGGCCAATAAAGAGGTGGTTACTTATATATCAATGGGGTTTGGTAATCCATATGGTGACCCTTGGGATATTGATATAGTTGGCGAGTGGACAGAGAAACTCGCAAAAATGGGAGCTAAAATATTGTCACTTTCCGATACTGTTGGATCTTCAGACCCAGAAACCATTTCTTATTTATTCTCTAATCTTATTCCTAAATACCCAAGCATTGAATTTGGTGCGCATTTACATACCACTCCTACTAAATGGCATGAGAAAGTTGCTGCTGCATACGAATCCGGTTGTAGACGTTTTGATGGTGCAATACAGGGATTTGGTGGCTGCCCAATGGCTAAAGATGATTTAACGGGTAATATGCCAACTGAGAAAATGCTATCGTATTTTACATCAGAAAAAGTAGAATCTGGCGTTAATTGGATGGCTTTTGAAGCTTCCTATAATAAGGCTACAGAATTGTTTTCTAAATATCATTGATACCTTCCTTTTTGCATTTTAATCAATAGTAATACCTTGCTAAGGTTATTTAGATTTAATACAGATAAGCTTTGTTAAGTCGAATTTAGATTATAAATTCGCGCTCCGTTAATAATTAACGGCCTGTAAAGAAAATTTATCTTGATGAAATACGCTTATCTATTTATTTTGTTATTGTCGGCTAGCTTTTTACAGGCTCAGACTAAAACAGATTCAATTACATTAGTGCCCCAAACTCAAATCAATGCCGCGCAAAGATTACTATCAGGTAATTATGCATCTGCAGTTACCGTTGGTGCTTATGCAGAGATGTTATATAATCAGCCAGAAGGTGATAATGGTGAATTAGATGTGCAAAGAATGGTTTTGCTTTTTGGATATCGTTTTAATGATAAAACACAATTTGTTACAGAGGTTGAGCTAGAGCATGTTAATGAAATATTTGTAGAACAAGCATTTGTAAATTATTCCGTTGGAAATAATGTGAGCTTACGAGGTGGTTTAATGTTGGTGCCCATGGGAATTATTAATGAATTTCATGAGCCAACAACTTTTAATGGTACTGAAAGACCGGGAATGGATAATGCTATTGTACCAACTACATGGCGTGAAATTGGTGTTGGAGTTGCAGGTAGGTTCAATGATATTAATTTAGGATACCAGGCATATGTTTTTAACGGTTTTAAATCTACAGAGGCTAATGGCGCTGGTGGTTTATCTGGATTCTTAGGAGGCTCTAGCGGATTACGAGGTGGTCGCCAAAAAGCAATACAATCTACTATAGATAGCCCTACATTGTCTACTAAATTAGATTATTACGGTATTTCTGGCCTTCGCTTAGGTCTTTCTACTTATTTTGGAAAAACACAGGCAGAAGATGATATAGAAACTTTGGAAGGAGCAAATATTGGTATAGCAATGGTTGGTGTCGATGCACGTTATGCATATGATCGTTTTACGGCAAGGGGACAGTTTATAAATGCTTCTTTATCAGATACAGAAGAGTATAATACGGCTACTGGTAGAGATTTAGGTAGTGCTCTAAGAGGATTTTATGTGGAAGGAGCTTATAATTTATTGCCAATGGACAAAGAACAAAAATTATATGTTTTTACAAGGTACGAACAGTATGATACCCATGCCAATACAGCGGGTAGTTTGATACGTAATGAGGCATATGACAGAACAGATGTTACTACAGGATTAACTTATCATATTGCTCCAGGTGTTGTTTTAAAAGGAGATTATCAGTTTCGTAGCAATGCCTTAGAAGGAGATGATATTAAGGATAGACTTAATTTTGGAATAGGCGTTTGGTTTTAATAGAATTACTTAAGTTTCCATTTATGAAAAAGAAGGTTGTAAAATCAGTTGTGAGCATGCTTACCATAGCCATGGTAATGGGGTTTGGTTTACCCAAAAATCTTCAGAAAAAAGTAGATAAGGAAATTACAGGTTATTTCGAAATTGAAACTTTTACAATGGAGTCTATTCCTGTCCAAAATAACTTAAATAAAGATTTGCCAAGTAAAATTACGGGCAAGAATTTATTTAAATTATTTGATGGTAAAAGTCTTATTGGATATATGTTCATTGAACAGGCACCAAGTAAAACCGCACAGTTTGACTATATGGTTTTATTGGATAAAAATTTTAAAATTTTACATTCCAAGGTTCTTATTTACCGAGAAGAATATGGTGGCGAAATAGGAAGTAAGCGCTGGCTTAAACAATTTGTCGGTAAAATACCTGGTGATAGGGTAGATCATAAAACAAATATTGATGGTATTGCAGGAGCTACTATTTCGGTTCGTTCTATGACTAATGCCATTGATGACCTTTTACAAACACTTACTATATTGCAGGAAAATAAAGTATTATAATGGAATTTAATGGTCTTTTATTAAAGCTTCCAAAAGCAATTCGCTTATTTATAGGGGCTTTTGTAATTGTACTTTCTATTGGCTATTATACAGGTTTGTTATTTGTTTCAGAAACAAGTACTTCTAATTCTAGTGGTATAGAAGAGAATTATCTTGGCAATGAAGCAGATGAAAACGCAGAGATTATGAAGTTCAAGAAAAGTAAAAGACAAATGCTGACTATTGTTCATACGCACATACTGTCCATGTCTTTTATCTTTTTTTTATTAGGTGTTTTAGTTTGGTTGACTAATTTACCAACACGGTTGAAACTCTTTTTAACTATTGAACCATTTTTATCGGTTTTACTCACTTTTGGCGGAATTTACTTTTTATGGTCAGGGATATCTTGGTTTAAATATATAGTAATGTTATCAGGTTTTTTAATGACCGCTACATATACTGCATCTGCTTTAATCGTCTTGTATCAATTAACATTTTCAGTGAAGAACGCTAATATTATTAACCAATAATATTCACTATATTTGCACGCAATTAAATCCTTAATTGCTATGCAAGCCCATCAAAATAAAATTCTAGGAGAAGGTCTAACTTACGATGACGTATTATTAGTACCTGCATATTCTGAAGTACTTCCAAGAGAAGTCAATATTCAGACAAAATTCACAAGAAACATTACAATCAACGTGCCTATTATATCTGCAGCGATGGATACGGTTACGGAGTCTAGAATGGCAATTGCCATGGCTCAAGAAGGTGGTATTGGTGTATTGCACAAGAATATGACTATTGAGCAGCAGGCAATGAAGGTAAGAAAGGTGAAAAGGGCTGAAAGCGGAATGATTTTAGATCCGGTAACCTTGCCTTTAGATTCTAAAGTAAAAGATGCCAAGGCCAATATGAAGGAGTATAGCATTGGTGGTATTCCAATTGTTGATGCTAAAGGAAAACTATTAGGTATTGTAACCAATAGAGATTTACGTTTCGAAAAAAATAACGAAAGACCTATATCTGAGGTTATGACTTCAGAAAACTTGGTAACTGCAGAAGAAGGGACTTCATTATCTGAAGCAGAAGATATTCTACAACAACATAAAATTGAAAAACTACCGGTCGTAACTAAAGATAATATCTTGGTAGGATTGATAACTTTTAGAGATATTACAAAATTAACCCAGAAGCCTATAGCGAATAAAGATCAATATGGTCGTTTAAGAGTGGCAGCAGCTTTGGGTGTTACCGGTGATGCTGTAGATAGAGCAGAAGCTTTGGTAAATGCAGGGGTAGATGCAGTAGTTATAGATACAGCCCATGGACATACGAAAGGTGTTGTGGCGGTATTACAAGCGGTAAAGAAAAAATTCCCTAACCTAGATATTATTGTAGGTAACATTGCTACAGGTGAAGCGGCAAAATATTTGGTAGATGCAGGTGCAGATGCTGTTAAAGTAGGTATTGGTCCTGGTTCTATTTGTACTACTCGTGTAGTTGCGGGTGTTGGTTTTCCTCAATTTTCTGCTGTATTAGAAGTAGCGGCAGCTATAAAAGGTTCTGGAGTTCCTGTTATTGCAGATGGTGGTATTCGTTACACTGGTGATATTCCTAAGGCTATTGCAGCAGGCGCAGATACCGTAATGTTAGGTTCGCTATTGGCAGGTACAAAAGAGTCACCCGGAGAAACTATTATTTACGAAGGAAGAAAGTTTAAATCTTATAGAGGAATGGGTTCTGTTGAAGCCATGAAACAAGGAAGTAAGGATCGTTATTTTCAAGATGTTGAAGATGATATTAAAAAATTAGTGCCAGAAGGTATTGTAGGTCGTGTACCTTACAAAGGTGATTTATTTGAAAGTATTCATCAGTTTATTGGTGGTCTTAGAGCCGGTATGGGATACTGTGGCGCTAAAGATATTGCAACATTACAGGACAATGGTAGATTTGTTAAGATCACAGCCAGTGGTATTAATGAAAGTCACCCACATGATGTAACTATTACAAAGGAGAGTCCAAATTACAGTAGATAGAAAATTAAATATTGATTATAAAAAAAGAGGTCTTTAATAGACCTCTTTTTTTATGTCTCAAAATATCAGTTTACAGAAGTGTCCAGCGGTTTTTGTGAAATTTGTACTCTTCTTAAATCGTCTGAAGCTTGAAGAACTTTTGATTTTAACGACGGATTTAAATCGGGATTTTCGTTAAGAAACGTTTGTAATATATCGTATGCTTCTTTTGAAGTGTAATTTCCTATGGTACTGCTTAACCATCGTTTTGGGAAAAAGATGTCACCGGTTTTTTGAATTTCATCCAGAAGATCAAGACTTGTTCTTAAATAATCAATCGACTCTTGTTGATGCAAAGGGTGATTCAAATTATTCATTGCATTTGCTACCCAAGATTCTTTAGCTCTGTTTTCTTCTTTGCTAAGAGATTTAAAAAAATCGTTTTTTGTTTGTAAGTCATTTGAAAGTGACGGTAGTAAATATCTAAATCGGTTTAATTTATCTTGATTGGAAATAGATTTTTCAGCCGTTACTAAAATGTTCTCGCTATCAGGATGACCATATAATGCCAAGTTTATTGCTAATTCGGTATAGTCATCATCGTTAAGTTTTAAATCATCAATCTTTATATTCTTCGTCCATATATCATATAATCGTTGAAGTGATTTATCGGTATAACCAACAGATGAAAAAGTTGAGAATAAAGTTTTTTTAATATTTGCGGGAAGTGGTTCTTGTAATTTAGTCCAGACTTGATCGGTTATTTCATTTTGGTAAAAGAGACGTTGTTCTTCGGTTAAGTATTTCCAATATACGGTAGTGGTGTATCTAGAAATAAGCCCTATCAATAATTCATTCTCTTCATCGTTTAACCCTTTTAGAAATAGTTTTAGAGCAGATGAGGGTGCAACAGCACCGTTAAGCACATTTTCAAATACATTGATATAGCTATAACCACGTGCTACCTGGTCGCTGAGGTTGGTTATTATTTCTAATTGTTCTTCTTGAATAGGAAATACCCCATAACCTTCTGCATTTGAATTATAGATAATAGCCTCAGGTTTAGGTAAACCAATGGTTTCTTTTAAATGAAACTTATCTTCAAGCATATTTACGGTAAAGACTTTAGTTTCTTTTGGATAAACAAATAGAATTTCGAAAGTCTGCGGCCAGATATTTTTACTTCCATCTTCGGCTTTCTGAAATAATTCAAATGAACTTATCCTGTTGTTTGAATCATATTTTATGTTGTCATTGAAAATAGGTCTACTAGAATTATTGACCCAAACGTTGCTCCATGCTTCAATATCTGTTGATGATTTTTTGTCAAAAATGTCTATGAGTTGACCCCAAACAGCATTTTTATAAGCAAAAATTGTGATGTATTCTTGTATACCACTTTTAAATGCATCCTTTCCTAAAACGGTTTCAAGCTGGCGCATCATTATAGGTGCTTTGTTATAAATGATGCTTCCGTATAATGAACCTGCATTGTTGAGGTTTTCTAAGTCTTGTCTTATGGGATTTGTGCCAAGAGTTCTGTCCTCGCCATAGGCATTGGGATAGTGGGTAATCATAAAAGCCAGTTGATGGTCTATGTTAGGAAAGGCTGGATTCATTATTTTATCTGCCATGAAATTTGCAAAAACTTCTTTCATCCAAACATCATTAAACCAATTCATGGTAACTAAATCGCCAAACCACATATGAGAGGTTTCATGAGCAATCAGTTTTGCGCGACTTAATTTTCGGTTTGCAGTTGCGCTCTCATCTAAGAAAAGAGAGCTTTCTCTGTATTGAATGGCACCAACATGTTCCATACCACCATATTGAAAACCAGGAATTGCAGCAAAATCCATTTTTTGAAAAGGAAAAGGATATGCGGTATACTCTTCTAAAAAGGTTAGTGATTGCTGGTGAAGATCAAAAATGGAATCGGTACTGTATTTAATTTTAGTAGAATCTGTTTCTCTGTACAACATAGTCATTTCCAGATTTGAGGTTTTTTGAGTTGCCGATTCAAATTTGCCTGCTACAAAAGAAAATAGATACGTACTCATTTGGTCAGATTTGCCAAAGTTGTACTGTGTAAATTCTTCTTTTTGAATTTTATTTACCTCTTTAGTACTACATAGCACTTTCCAGTCGTTAGGGGCTGTAATACTTAGTGTATAAACTCCTTTAATATTGGGTTGATCAAAACAGGGGAATAACGTTCTAGCACGGTCTGGAACTAGTAAAGTGTAGAGGTAATCTTTATTTCTATTCAATGAAAGTTCCCCGGCAATGAACGCTATGCTAACAGAGTTCTGTCCCTTTTTTAAATATTCTATTGGTAGAACAATGTGCTCATTAATATGCTGTATAGCAACAGAATCCTCATTAATAAATACCGATTTTATTTTAGCGGTTTCCTCCTTAAAATCTAGATAAACTGCCTCGTTGGTCTGATCTAAATTGAAATCTAAAATTAAATTAGAATGTATAGGGTCTTTTTGCTCTTTAGGAATTTGAAAACTAAGATTGTAGTGTACGTTAGAAATTCTAGTGCTCCTGTTGGTAGCCAATTCTAAAGAAACACCCGATGCTATATCTTTGGGAGATTCTGGGTTATTTTTACAGGAGATGATTACGAAGACCCCAAAAAACAAGTAAAATACCTTCTTCATATGTTGGTGATTATATGTTGTAGTGAAAGTACTTTAATGGAAAGTTCTATCCAATTTTTAAAGTTTGAAATAACACTAAATAAAAAATTGGTTACTCTATAGAAGAGTAACCAATTTATCATGTTAAGTTTTTAGAGGCTTACGTGTAATATTAAAAGTAAACTCTTGGTTTATTTACCAGCCTCGCCAGTGTAAGCTTTCCAATCTTTTTCTTTATAGATATTGTCTCCAAAATAGCGTGCTATTTCCATGAACGGTTCTGGTTTTTGATAGCCCGGTACCGGTGAAAGCATATTTAACTCTTCATCCAGAAAAATTGTAGTAGGGTAGCTTAAGCGTCCTTGCATTAATGCTGCGGCAAACTCATGATATCCTTTTCTGCCAGATGGAACAAATTTATAAGTCTTCCCTTTGTATTCAATTGGATCTTTTCCTTCACCATCAAACTTTACCATGTAGTAGTTGTTTTCCATATAAGCAGCTACCTCAGGATTTTGAAAAGTATCTTTATCCATTTTCTTGCACCATCCGCACCAATCTGTATAAACATCAATGAAAACTTTTTTTGGATTCTTATCGGTTGAAGCCAATTTTGCAGCCTCATCCCATGATATCCAATTTACTTCTTGTGCATAACTAGCTGCCGAAATAAACAGAACGGATAAGAATAAAAAAGATTTAGAATAAAATAAAGAATACGTCGTCATGAGTTTTTTTTGAGTGTTTAGTCCAACTATTATACCAAAACTAACGTATTTTTAAACGGTTTATTTCACTTTTGCCGTTTCTTTAACAGCGAATAAATCTTTTACATCTACTTGATTACGAATTAAATCATCAAATGTTTCTCTTTCGCGTATAAGAATTGCTTTTCCTTTATGCCAAAGTACTTCTGGCGGTCTAAATCTAGAGTTGTAATTGCTAGCCATTGTAAAGCAATATGCACCTGCATTTTTAAAACAAAGAATATCACCTTCGGTAATTTCATTTATTCTTTTGTTACTAGCAAATGTATCTGTCTCACAAATATATCCAACAACAGAATAGTAGCGTTCTCTACCGGCAGGGTTAGATATGTTACTTATGCTATGTGTAGCGCCATAAAGCATTGGTCTAATTAAGTGATTAAAGCCAGAATCTACACTTGCAAAAACTGTTGATGTGGTTTGTTTTACCACGTTTACTTTTGCAAGAAAAACACCTGCCTCGCTCACTAGAAACTTACCAGGCTCAAAAGCCAATGTTAAGTCTTTACCATATTCTTTACAAAATTGGTTGAAACGTGTACTTAGTTTTTTACCTAATTCTTCTACATTAGTTTCTATATCACCTACTTTATACGGTACTTTAAAACCACTACCAAAATCTATAAAATCTAAATTTTTGAAGTTTCGTGCAGTATCAAATAAAATTTCTGAAGCATATAAGAATACATCAATATCTAAAATATCACTACCGGTATGCATATGTATACCATTGATATTCATTTTAGTCAATTCCACGATACGTAGTAAATGTGGTATTTGATGAATACTAATACCAAATTTAGAATCTATATGGCCTACAGAAATATTAGAATTTCCACCGGCCATTACATGTGGGTTAATTCGAATACAAACAGGAATTGTTGGGTGTTTGCTACCAAATTGCTCTAAAATAGAAAGATTGTCAATATTGATACGAACACCAAGTTTTGCTGCTTCCTCAATTTCTTCTAAGGAAACTCCGTTTGGGGTAAATATGATTGATTCTGGTTTAAAACCAGCTAATAAACCTAATTGTACTTCTTGGATGGATACTGTATCTAAACCACTACCTAGACTATTCATTAATCTTAGAATAGTAATATTAGAAAGTGCCTTAGCTGCATAATTAAGTTGTAACTTCTTTACAGAACCAAATGCCTTGGTTAATCTATTGAATTGTGAAACTATTTTTTCCGAGTCATAAACATACACCGGATCACCATAGGTTTTTGCTATCTGCAATAAATCCTCATTTCTCATGCTATCTATTTTTAAGCGAATTTACTTTTCTTAATCATTAAGAGCAAAAATAATAACGTAATTACAATAAAAATAACAGATTGTGATATTTATAACAATCTAGGTGGTTGTATATTTTGGCGCAATGTAAAGAGCTTTGTATTTTTAACGGATGAAATTACCTTTATTTCCATTACAATCAATATTCTTTCCTGGGGAAACAGTTCCACTTCATGTTTTTGAAGAACGCTACAAACAATTAATAAATGATTGTAGAGAAGAGGCTATAACCTTTGGTATACCTGTATTTATCAATAATAAGATGGAGTACGGCGTAGAAGTACAATTGGTAGAAGTCGTAAGTACTTATGAGACTGGAGAAATGGATGTAGTTTGTGTTGCTAGACAAGTATTTAAACTATTAGCCTTTGACAATGTGATGGAAGGTAAGTTGTATGCTGGGGGAATTGTTAAACTGATGGAGTACGATTATGAAGCAACTGACGAAAAAAAACAAGTTATTATTAATGGTATACGACAACTATATACAATTATGGATGTTCCTTATACGGAGATAAATGTAAAGGAATTCAATAGTTTTACGCTAGCACATAAAATAGGATTGTCGTTTGAACAAGAATATCAATTACTGCAAATACCATCAGAAAATGACCGTCTTAATTTTATAAGTTTACATTTAACTTCCACTATAACGGTATTGTCTCAGGTAGAAAGAACCAAAAAAATTATTGAACTTAATGGTCATTTTAAAAATTTTGACCCTTTAGATTTTAAAGATATTGAGATATAAGAACTAAAAATGCTAAAAAATCAATTAGATTTTAAGCGTTTTGTGTTTTTATCAGGTTAATTATAATAGTTATTCTAATTAATCACCAGTATTTTTAGATTATTACTTACTGTTTCCTATTTTTGCCTAACAATTAAAATCACCATATATATGAACCTTCACGAATATCAAGGAAAAGAGATATTAGCAAGTTTTGGGGTGCGCATCCAAAGAGGAATAGTTGCCCATAATGCAAAAGAGGCTGTTGAGGCTGCAAAGCAATTAACTGCTGAAACCGGAACTGGATGGCATGTTATTAAAGCGCAAGTACACGCAGGTGGTCGTGGTAAAGGTGGTGGTGTAAAATTAGCCAAAAACCTAAAAGAGGTAGAGGAGATTGCAAACCAAATTATTGGTATGAACTTAATTACACCGCAGACTTCTGCAGAAGGTAAAAAAGTACATCAAGTTTTGGTTGCAGAAGATGTTTACTACCCAGGCGAAAGCGAAACTAGTGAATTCTATATGTCTGTTGTATTAAATAGAGCTACTGGCAAGAATATGATTATGTATTCTACAGAAGGTGGTATGGACATTGAAGAAGTTGCAGAAAGTACACCACATTTAATTTTTACGGAGGAAATTGATCCAGCTACAGGTTTGTTAGGTTTTCAAGCAAGAAAGATTGCTTTTAACTTAGGTCTTTCAGGTACTGCGTTTAAAGAGATGACAAAATTTGTTGCATCATTATATAAAGCATATGTAGAAAGTGATTCTAATATGTTTGAAATTAACCCAGTATTAAAAACGTCCGATGATTTGATCATGGCTGTTGATGCTAAGGTTTCTATTGATGATAATGCACTTTACCGTAGAAAGCAATATGCAGAAATGCGTGATCTTAGAGAAGAGAATCCAATTGAGGTTGAAGCTAGAGAAGTAGGTCTTAACTATGTAGATCTTGATGGTAACGTTGGTTGTATGGTTAACGGTGCAGGTCTTGCAATGGCTACTATGGATTTAATTAAAATGGCAGGTGGTGAGCCAGCTAACTTCTTAGATGTTGGTGGTACTGCAGATGCTAAAAGAGTTGAAGAAGCTTTTAGAATTATTTTAAAAGATCCTAACGTTAAAGCAATTCTAATAAACATATTTGGTGGTATCGTTCGTTGTGATCGTGTAGCACAAGGTGTTGTTGATGCTTATAAGAATATGGGCGATGCAATGAAAGTGCCAATTATCGTAAGATTACAAGGTACTAACGCAGAGCTTGCAAAAGAGATTATCGACAATTCTGGACTTGCAGTTGAATCAGCTGTTCAGTTTCAAGAAGCAGCAGATAAGGTTAAAGCGGTATTGGCTTAAACTCATTTGCTTATCATATTTTTAAAGACCATTCATTTTGAATGGTCTTTTTTTGTTTTAAGTTTTAATGTAATTATTGAAAATGCAGTTTATATGGCTAAAAACTATGTATATTATTAAATTATTATTAAATAGATGTTAAAATTATCATATTGATATTTTAAATACGTTATTTTGTAGTATATGCAATAAGTACGTGTAATTTTCAAACCTTTAAAATATATAGTATGAAAAAAGTCAAAATTATTTTAATCGCAATGTTAACATTTGGGATTGGAACTGTTACGGCTCATGATACCGAGTCTAATGAGGATAAAGGAACAAAGTGGATAACTTCTCAAATTCATGAGATGTTAGCTGATGAGGATATACCTGATCAAATAAGAGGAGCCAAAGCCGAAATTAAAATTGCTGTTGCAGAAGATGGTATGTACAGGTTATTATCAATTGAATCTACCAATAGTAAATTAAAAGAGTTTTTAAAGAACGGTATTGATTTTAAAAATCTTGAACCGGGCAATTCAGATATAGTTTACGTTATTCCAATAGAAATAGCAGACTAGTAGAATTACCACTTACCATTTTATAAAGAACGCTTATTTAGCGTTCTTTTTTTTTTGTCAATTAATATAGAAATATCAGTTATTAAGTATTTATTGTGTGTTCTGTTTTAAGTAATCGTAATCATAAAAGGAGGAAATCTATATTTTATGTTACCGAAATGAAATAATGGTTAAGACTCTGTTATCATGTTTTTCGCATGACTTGTATTTCTAAATTTGGGGTGTATAATTGAGGAATTACTATTAAAGAGATGTTAAAATGAGTTTAAATTGTAACATTCTTATTTTACAATCGTCTTTTTAGTAATTCATCATCAATCAATTATTAATCATACTTCAGAATAACTGGAGTAAAAAACAAAAAGTCATGAGAAAATTAAGTTTAGTAGTCTTAGCTGCAATGCTACTTGCAACAGGTAATGTATTAGCTAACGATGTAAAAGGTGAAAACCCTACAAAAAATCTTTCAATACAGATATCAGAAATGTTATCAGAGAATAATTTCTCTGAAATGCATAACGATCTAACAGCACAAGTTCGTTTCACCTTGAACTCAGATGGTGAAATTGTAGTATTATCTGTAAATACAAAATTTGATAAAATGGAAAGTTTTGTCAAAAGCAAATTAAACTATCAAAAGGTTAATTTGGCTGAAGTAGAGGAGGGTAAGGTATATACTATTCCTGTACGTGTAAAGGCGTAATCCCTATTGAGATTGCCGTTAAAAAATCATGATACATAGAGGTGTATCATGATTTTTTTTTGTTTTTATATTTCGTATGGCTAATACCAGTATCCACTTTTTTCATTTGCTTAGTTTTAAAATCTTCTCTCACTGTCTTTTTTGGAGCAGATTTCGCCGTATTTCCAGACATACTTAAAAGAACTTCGCCCGGTATTTTGGGGTCTTCTTTTGTGCCACGCAAATGAATGACCAATCCGTTTAAGAAATTACGAAGTACTTGATCGCCACACTCCATATAATTAGGATGGTCTTCGCTTCTAAAGAAAGCACCTAATTCACTTTTAGAAATTTTAAAATCTACTAACTGAAGAATTTCAACGATTTGATCATCCCTGAATTTTAAAGCTACTCTTAATTTTTTAAAAACATCATTATTAGTCATATCGCAATTTTAAGGACTGCAAGTTATTATAAAAATATGACCTGTTGGTTTCAATATCATATTAATAGGTGATTCATATATAGTAACCACATTTTATTTTTTAAAATGAATCTATTAAACTAGTTTAAAAAATAAGATATTTTATTTCAATATTAATTTTAGTACTACGTTATAACCATTAATGAAATAAAGAATGGTTTGCTACGTTTAAAAATGTAGTCCCTGAATATCAAATTGTTACGTAAGAATATGCCTACTAATAAAGAGAAGTTAAGTATTTTATCAGAAATGATTTCGTTTGCGAAAATCGATAATAGAATAAAGGAATCGGAGTATGATTTTTTATTTTCCGTTGCTCAGCAATTAGAGGTGAGTAAGAAAACGTTTGATAGTCTTTTTAATACTGATGTTGAGCATGTTATTCCTAAATCTCAGTCAGATAGGCTCGTACAATTCAATAGATTAGTTCTTCTTATGAATGTTGATGAGAATCAAGAACCAAATGAGGTTAAAAGAATATATGATATTGGTTTAAAAATGGGATTGCCACCAGGCGCAATTCAGCAAGTGTTAACTATTATGCATAAATACCCTAGTAAAATTGTGCCACCCAATATGTTAATCGCAATTTTTAAGGCGCATTATAATTAAGACCAAGAAATGAAATTGGCATCTAATTGTTCTAAATCTCTTTTGTTTTCAATATTGGTGTTTGCATCTTCTCTTAATTGTTTTATTTCTTCCTCTATAATGGTTAATTGATTGGAATTAATAACATGATTGCTTAATGTTTTTAGCATGTGTAGTAGTTTTCTCATCACTGTTATATCATGCTTACAGTACAATCTATATGTAGCCATTACATTAAATAATACCTCAGAAAACTTGGCACATTTAATACGCGACCAATTAGTCCCTTCCTCATCCGTCAAGTATTCAAAATCGGCTTTTTTCATTAAATCAATTAATAGAGAGGTTAGATAGTCGATGGTATTTAAAGCAGTGCCAGGATCATTAATACCTGGAGACATTGCCTTTATTCCAATTTCAGAAATTTGCCTAAACCCATAAATATAGTTTTCACCTATAAGTTCTTCATGACTAAAAAGTAGCGTAGTCATGAGTTTAGTTTTTAAATCCGTATTTATAGGTGTTTCTGTTAATAGACCAATGGTACCATCTAATATGAACTGCCCTTTATGTAGTTGAATCATAACTTTTATATCGTTCTCTCTACATAATTCTAATAAATCATCATGAAGTAATCCATGAAAATAACCAGATTCTGTTATTTCATACTCCTCCCAATGATCATGACTTGGAAACTGAAATGAATTATCACTTTGTTCATCTACAATAGATTTTATTTCAGATTTGGTTCGGGAATGAATTGCCGTTAAAATATTACCTACTTGTATAGCCTGTGAAATATGATGAATAAAATAGATGAAGGCTGCTAGGCAAATAACGGTTAAAATAATACCTAATAACACAGAGAAGCCCGGAGTTTGGTATGACTTTTCTGTAGGTTCAATAGAAATTAGAATAAATATATTGTAAAGTATGGTTGCTATATATTGCCCTAGAACAATCTGATGTTTTTCATCTGAAATTATACCGGGCAAAACCCTTGGTGAAAAATTGCTAGAAGCTTGGTTCAATAGCACCATAACCATAGAGAAGCTGAATACTGTCAGCGAGATTAAACCTCCTATTAGAGTGCTTAGAATAGTTTTGGCAGTATCTGTATCGTCAATAACCAAAGCAGGAGCCACTTTCATGAGGTAACCAGAAATATTCTGTTGTTCTAGAAATATCATAAAAAATGCTAAGAATAAACCTGCTAATGAAATAATAGTAGGGAAGAAAGCAATTTTAGTACGTATTTGATGAAAGAAGTTGGTTAGTTTATCCATTTTAAAAATTCTATCAATAAAACTAGTCATTCTTGTCACTAGAATAGCGCTTAAATAAACATAATACGGACTCTTTAAGATAAATTTAAGACAAAATGGCAGTATTTAATTTAGTTTGTCGGACAAAATGACATTAAATTATGCTTGGTACATACTTTGTTCTATTCAAATCAAATAATAAATTAATTTTTTAAAATATACGACTATGAGTTTAACAAAGAGAAATGAGGTTCTGTTCCCAGCTTTAATGAATGAGTTATTTAGACCAGATTGGTTTGGTGGTACAGAAAATAAACGTGCTACCGTTCCTGCGGTTAACATCAAAGAAAATGAGAAAGATTTTGAATTAGAACTTTTTGTACCTGGAAGGGTTAAAGATGATTTCAAAATTGAAATTGATGATTCAGTATTAACTATTTCAGCAGAAATTAAAGAAGAGAATGAAGAAGTAAAAGAGAATTTTACAAGAAGAGAGTTTAGTATTTCATCTTTTAAAAGATCATTTACTTTGCCGGATACAGTTGCAACAGATAATATTGAAGCGACATATGAAGGCGGAATTTTAAAATTCAATATTCCAAAAAAGGAAGAGGCTTTGCCGAAACCAAAAAGATTGATTGAGTTAAAATAATTTTTAAGTACTAAGTTTTTTTTAGGTTGGTTAGAGTTGTTTAGTTGAGTGCTTTGAGAAATCAAAGCACTTTTTTTATGGTAGTTTTTCAGTTAATACCGCAATACATGAAATTATACCCTCCTTATAATTTCCCATTCTTAGATTTTCATTAGGGGCATGTATATTATTATCGGGGTTGGGAATTCGAATAGATACTGCGGGTATATTCAATGCTTCTATAAATGGCGCCATAGGTTGGGATCCACCGGTAGTTCTCATATTTACAATTGTATTACCAAACACTTTAGTTAAAGCCGAATTTAAAAACTCACCGATTGAACTATCCATTTCAGTTCTAAAAGGTTTTGAGCCAATTCTGTAATCGAGAGACACGAGTTTAGGGTAAGCTGCTCTTTCTTCTTTAGTTGGTATAGAGTCCACGATGTAAAAACCCTCTTCTTTAATATGCGCCCTTAGTAATTCTATTTGTCTTTCCCCTGGTGTTTCAGGTACTAATCGCATATCTATTTCAATAATAACTTCTTCGGGTATTAGAGTGCGGACTTCCTTGCCTGTCCATCCAGCTTTTAAGCCTCTAATGTTGAAAGATGGAAATTGTAATGCTTCTTGATAGGTGTCTGCAACTTTTTCAGAAGTGGCAATGCCCAGTCTCAAATTTAGACTGTCCATATTTTCTGGTATAGAATTAAGTAGTTCTTTATCGCGATCAGATAAATGGACACCTTCATAAAACCCATTAACTTGAACTATGCCTTTTTCATCTTTGAAACTACTTATTAATTGTGCTGCCTTAAAAACGGGGTTCGGTGCAAAATTTCCATATTGACCGCTATGCAATGCATCGGTCGAACCAAAAATGGTAATTGTTGCTGTAGTAATACCTCTGGCGCCATATGTCAAAGTTGGTAAATTAGAAAGATGTCTAGTGCCGTCCATTATCAAAAGCATTTCTGCTTGTAAGAGGCTTTTATTGTTAAGAACAGCTTTTGGTAAATCTGGTGAGCCAAGTTCTTCTTGAAAATCCATGACTACTTTTATGTTGTATTCTGGAGTAATTTGTTGTTCTTTTAAAATTTTCAGTGCTGAAATTAATGACATCGCCGGACCTTTAGAATCGGATGCAGATCTTGCAAAAATTCTTAGATCATCTGGTATGTTTTTTTGATTAAAATCAAATTCTTCCGTTGTCCATTCTCCATTTTTCAAGGTCTTGAAAACGGGTTCAAAAGGATCGTTTTGAGACCACTCAGAACAGTCGACAGGTTGCCCGTCAATTTGTAGATAAAATAGAATACTCTTTCTGTTTTTATGATATATTTTTTCGGCAAAAAGTAGGGGTGCACCTTCGGTAATTATGGTCTGTGTTTTGAATTTTAAACTCTTAAAAACACTATCGCACCAAGCTTTATTATTTTCAATTTGTTCGGGAAAATTACCGTCATTTGGTAATCTTAAAAAATGATGTAAATTCGTAGAAGTGGTCATGAAATTTTCATCGACCATTAATCTAATGTCATCGCTTTTTAACTTCTGTGAAAAGCTATTTAAACTACTGCTTATACATACTGCAATAAGCAATAAATTTACTAAATTTTTCATTTAATATAGAAATTATAAGATTTAGTCTTGTCTAAAAAATTTATTTAAATAATTATAATCCAGTATTTTATACAATTTTAAGTGAAGTTTAAATATATCTAACTTCCGTTTTGGTTAATTTTTCCTAAACTTGACTTATTCTTGCTCTTGAAGCGATTTTATTTCATCTCTCAATTTCGCAGCCTGCATAAAATCTAATTCTTTTGCTGCTTTTTCCATTGCTTTTCTTTTGTCCTTTATAAGCTTTTCAATCTGCTCTTTGGTTAGGTAATCCATGTCTGGTTCAGCTGCTCTTAACTCTTCTTTTATGAAGTGATAAGTAGAGACAGAATTCTTAGAAAGTACACTATCCAAACTCTTGTTTAATGCTTTTGGGGTTATGTTATTATCTGTGTTATATTGGATTTGTTTTTGTCTTCTGTATTCTGTTTCGTCAATTGTTTTTTGCATGCTTGCCGTTATCTTATCTGCATACATAATTGCCCTTCCATTTAAGTTTCTTGCAGCTCTACCAACTGTCTGTGTAAGCGATCTATTACTACGTAAAAAACCTTCTTTATCGGCATCTAAAATAACGACTAAAGAGACTTCTGGTAAGTCTAATCCTTCTCTTAATAAATTGACTCCAATAAGCACATCAAAGATTCCTTTTCGTAAATCTTGCATGATTTCTACACGCTCTAATGTGTCAACATCACTATGAATATATCTACATCGAATATTAATTCTGTCCATATATTTTGCCAACTCTTCCGCCATTCTTTTTGTTAAAGTAGTTACCAAAGTCCGTTCATCTTTCTCAACTCTAATTTGAATTTCTTCTATCAAATCATCGATTTGATTTAAACTTGGTCTAACTTCAATAATAGGATCAAGAAGTCCTGTTGGTCTAATAACCTGTTCCACATAAACTCCTTGACTTAATTGTAATTCATAATCTGCAGGGGTAGCACTAACATGTAAAACTTGATTTTGTAAAGCCTCAAATTCTTCAAATTTCAAGGGACGGTTGTCCATAGCTGCCGGTAAACGAAAACCATAATCTACTAAATTTACTTTTCTAGATCGGTCACCACCATACATTGCATGTACTTGTGGTATGGTAACATGACTTTCGTCAATTACCATTAAATAGTCATCTGGAAAATAATCTAATAAGCAGAAAGGTCTTGTTCCGGGTTGGCGACCATCTAAATATCTAGAGTAGTTTTCAATACCTGAGCAATACCCAAGTTCACGAATCATTTCTAAATCAAAATTAGTACGTTCTTCTAAACGTTTTGCTTCTAATGGCTTTGCAATGTCTTTGAAATAATCAATTTGCTTAACTAGGTCGTCTTGTATGTTGTGTATCGCATTTTGCAATACATCTTTAGAGGTAACAAACATGTTGGCAGGGTAGATGTTTAAATTCTCATATACCTCTATAATATTATTGTTGAAAGGGTCAAATGCTTCTATTTCTTCAATTTCATCTCCAAAAAAATGAATTCTATATGCGTGGTCTGCATAACTAGGGAACACATCTACCACATCACCTTTTACCCTGAAGTTTCCATTTTTAAATTCCGCCATTGTCCTAGAGTACAAAGACTGCACTAATTGATGCATAAGCTTTGTACGGGCAATTACCTGATCTTTTTTTATAGATATAACATTCTTCTGAAATTCTACAGGGTTACCAATACCATATAAACATGAAACGGAAGCAATAACAATAACATCTCGTCTACCAGAAAGTAATGAAGAGGTAGTACTAAGACGTAGTTTTTCTATATCCTCATTAATTGAAAGATCCTTTTCTATGTAAACACCGCTAGTGGGGATAAACGCTTCGGGTTGATAATAATCGTAATATGAAACGAAATATTCAACCGCATTGTCA
>TARA_R110002033_G_scaffold47786_5_pt1 | contig 91693 bp, 77 predicted proteins | sample TARA_R110002033 | Tara Oceans TARA_R110002033 (sample SAMEA4397051) | marine metagenome | biome: Polar Biome; feature: [SRF] surface water layer (ENVO:00010504); material: water (ENVO:00002006), including particulate matter (ENVO:01000060) such as... | depth 5 m | reverse complement strand
GCATTTTCTGCCTTAGAAGAAAATACAACTATACCTGAACCATCCGTACTTATCTCTGTGTTAATCTGTAAATTAGATGGAGTTTGTATCGCACCTAAGGTAGGCTCATCTTCTTGACAACTGCTAAAAGCCAGTAATACTAAAAGTATAGGTATTATATTTTTTAAAATTTTCATAGGTATAAATTTTAATTATGAAAGTATACGTTATCAACATAAACCGTATTTCCACCAGTAGGAGCTCCTACATAAATTAATTGTGCAATGTGTCCTTTTGTGGTTAAGCCTGTAAAATCTGCTAATGGGATATCTAAACTAACCCACTCACCTGTTGCTGGTGCATCAATATTTATTTGATGTTCTACATCATCTCCACCGCCATCATAAACTCCGTTTGCTCCAAAATCTACCAATTTTATGCTAAATGAAGTAAAATCTGAAGACCATACATCCGTATGAAAATGCGTCATCGCAGCAGCATCTATGGTCGTAGTCGTTGTTTCTATTCCAACAAAATCTAAAGCGCCATATTTTTTTGTTGCGTTACCAGCAATCATAACATCTTCTAAAGTTGCAGAAGACCAATCTGTTCTCCAAGTATCTACTGAAACATCAGTATAAGCATCACTAAACATTGATATTACATTTGCTGAAGCTACTGTTGGTGTTGGAGCAGCAGCTGTTGGAGCAGCGCCGCCTGTTCCACCACCGCTTCCCGATGCATTTAAAGTAATATTGTCAAAATATGCTACGTTATCTTGTGTTCTTGCATCAAAATCTGGGAAAACTACCAAATACTCAATGGCACTATTATTTGGATCGCCAATAACTCCAGAAAAATCAAAACTTAATTCTTCCCATTCATTTGTTTTGGTATTAGGCACTTTAATTTCACCCGTAGATCCTCCAGCGCCATTGGCAAACTTAATTCCTACATCACTTATAAAAGATTTCCATACCCTAATTTTCACCGTACTATTAGAAGCATCCAAAGTGAACGGTGTCTCTAATGGTGTTTCCGTACCAGCATAGGTAGCTCCTCCAACTCTAGCTGTAAATTTTGCTACCGTTGAAGAAGTGTTCGCTCCAGACATATCAGGATTTGTTATAATTTCTAATTCTGGATTATCAACATTCTCAAAAACATTCCATAATGATGCTGCACCACCTGTTGGTGATTCAAAATCTACTGGAAATACTGATTTCCCTGTCCCGCCAGTTGAACCACCATCTTTATAAAAATATAAATTATCTAAATAGATTGTGCCCCCATTATCTGGCTGAACATCTAGTTTAAACTGAATAATATCATTTATTGTTAAGCCTTGACTTGTAAAATCTACTAAAGGTATTTCAATACTATTCCACTGGTTAGGAACGACGTTTACGAGCACGCTTTTTTCTCCAGACCCAGAACTAATCATAAAGAAAGGCACTTCTGTATAATCATTAGACCAAATATCAATATGAAAACTATCGTAAGTAGTAACATCTACAGCACCACCAAAATCGATACCCTCATAATTAATATCACTATATTTTATTACTTTATCCCCAGCTAAATCTACTTCTTCGTATGCCGTAGTTTGGCCCCAATCTGGTCTGTAATTTACGCCTGCAGGATCGCTATAAACATCGCTAAAAATAGACAATACGTTTGCTTGATCTCTCGAAGGCATAGTAGGTCCATTAGTAGGATCTATTGCACCTCCAGTTACTCCTCCTTTTGCGATATCATCAATATAAAATGTACCAGCAGTTGTTCCTGGGCCATCAACAAAAATAACTAGGGTAGCATATTGACCTGTTGGCACAAAAGCTTCACCTACTCCTTGACTACCATCTATATAACTTTTGGTAGCATTTGTAGCGAAATCAAAACTTAAATTCTCCCATCCAGTACCACCATGAGTAACTACAACCTCATTTTGACGCTCTCCATTTACACCGCCTTCAAATTTTAATAAAATTGGAAGAGAAGCATCTGACCAAAGTTTCAGGGTTATTGTTTTGTCACTATCCGCAAAATCTACAGGAGTACCTAAGGTAAATGCGCCGCCTTCATAGGCTGCTCCAGAATTTGTAATTGCTCCTACTTTTGAAGCCACTGTATTTGCTCCTGTTAAACTAGGGTTAGCTATCACATCATAATTAGCACCATTAAAAGTACCAAATGTATAATCTACTGTTGAATCATCAAATGACATTGGCAGTGCCAAAGGGTTGGAGGCGCCTGCATCTTGAGCTACATCATCAATATAAAAAGTACCAGCTGTGTTACCAGGACCATCCACAAATAAAACAATGGTAGCATATTGACCCGTTGGTACAAAAGCTTCTCCTACTCCTTGACCACCATCTATATAACTTTTGGTAGCATTGGTAGCAAAATCGAAACTTATATCTTCCCAACCTGTACCTCCATGATTTGCACTTACTTCATTTTGACGCTCTCCATTTACACCACCTTCAAACTTTAACAACAAAGGAACTGCAACATTAGACCAGAATTTCATGGTGATTGTTTTATTAGTACCACTAAAGTCTACTGGAGTGCCTAAGGTGAACGAACCACCTTCGTAAGCAGCACCAGAATTTGTTATGGCCCCAACTTTAGAAGCTACTGTATTAACACCAGTTAGGTCAGGATTATCCACTACCTCATAAGAAGCACCATTAAAGGTTACAAACGCATAATTTACAGTTGCATCATCAAAAGTTATTGGCAATGTTATTGGTTCAGCTGCTCCATTAATGGTTACTGTTTCTGTAATTTCGGTAGTTGCTGCTCCTGCTCCTCTAGCTACAATTCTAACTGTATACTCACCTGCTTCAGCATAGGAATGCTTAGCAACTTCACCTGCCATTATCGTTGTTGGTTCTTCATTTTCAACATCACCAAAATAAATATCGTAAACCGTTACATTGGTGGCACTTGGTGTTACCGTAATTTCAAACGGATTTGTTGGTGTTATCTCAATACTAGCTGTCAATTCTGTAGGGGCACTAAACGATATAGTAACAATTCTACTCAACTCACTTGTTAATCCGGTAAGCCCTACCGCAACAATACGTAAGGTATATTCGCCCTCGGCATATACGTGTGAAAGTGTTTCACCTGGAGCAGAAGCTGCTGGTGTTTCATTTTCAACATCCCCAAAATAAATCTGGTAAGATGTCGCTCCAACTGCAGTTGGTGTTACAGTAACAGTACCTGTGTCATCCTGAGAAATATCAAAAATAGCCTTTACATTTGTTGGCGCAGATACCTCTTGTAATGCATAAGAAGTCTCCTCTTCTTCACAAGAAGCTAGTAACCCTATTGCTATAAAAAATACTAGTAATTTTTTCATATGTTTCATTTGTCTAAAGTTTAGTTTTATTAATATCCAGAATTTTGACTCCAACGATTGCCTGCTAGTTCTATTTCTATGGATGGTATTGGGAACAATTCGTTTTTTCCAGAAGTAAATCCTTCGATTTCTTGGGCTGCTTTGCCTGTACGCACTAAATCAAAGAAATGATGTCCTTCTCCTACTAGCTCAACCCTTCTTTCATGTGCAATAGCATCTGTTAATGCTGCTCCTGCTAAAATCAATTCATGATCTGTATCACCAAATGCACGATTTCTAACCCGATTTAGATACAATTGTGCTTTCGAATCATCACTTGGCGATTTTCTATTATTCGCTTCAGCTGCCATTAATAAAACATCTGCAAAACGGATTGCTCTGTAATTATTAGGGTTTGTTAGGTTGGCATCACCTGTATTTAAATCTCCTTTTCGGGCAATATATTTTCTATTGTAATACCCGGTATGTTCAAAACCTTCATTATAAGAAACACCACTATTTTGAGAAGCCCAAGCTTCGATATCTAAAATAGCAACCTCTTTTCTTCCATCACCAGGTTCAAAAGCATCTACAACTTCTTGCGTTGGAATATTAAAACTAAAACCAGACTCAAATAAAGGCCCCGTGTAATTTCTAATACCATTAAAACCAACTGCTACATTTCCTTCACTACATTGCAAGCATCCAAAACCGGCACCTTCAATATCAGTGTATTGCACTTCAAAAACAGATTCTATGTTATTTTCGTTATCATTCTCGAACATTGTACTATAATCTGCAAGCAAATCATAGGGTCCATTCGCAATAAGATTATCAAAAACAGTTGCCGCTTCCGCAAATTTGTCTTGATAGACATATGCCTTCCCTAGCAAAGCTTCCGCAGCACCTTTAGTTACTCTACCTTTTTCTGTTTGAATATATGGAAGATTTGCTGCTGCAAATTGCAAGTCAATTTCTATCTGAGCATATACATCTGCCTTTGGATTTCTATCTAAAACATTCTGATCGCCAAATGAAATTCTTTTGTCTACGGCCAGTGGAACATCTCCGAACCATTTTACCAATTCAAAATAATAATATGCTCTTAAAAAAGTAGCTTCAGCCAGAATTTGATCTTTTCCATCAAAATTGGTCTTATTCTTAAACTCTAGAATATAATTTGCTCTATTTACACCAGCGAACATCCAACTCCAAATATCTCTCAGTTGCGCATTTAATGGCGTATGTGACATGTTATCTACTTCTTGAATACCAGGCACATCAGTGGCACTCTCACCACCTGCTAAGGTATTATCAGAAGCTATTTCACCTAACATAACATTTAAGTAACTCGATTGCAGTAAATCATAAGCTCCTATTAAGGCAGCTTCATAATCTTCTTTCGAATTAAAGTAGTTTTCTGAATTTACATCCAATGAATCTACATTTACAAAATCATCACTACACGAGTTAACTAATAGTGCAGAAAATAAAAAAAGAAAAGAATATTTAAGTTTTGTGTATTTCATTTTCATCACATTAAAATTTTAAATTTATCCCTAATAAATAAGTCCTTGGCACTGGATAAAATCCAGAATCTATTCCGGCTCCTACTGGACTACCAGATGATGCACTAGGGTCATATCCTCTATACTCTGTAAGCGTAAAAAGGTTGTTTGCTGATAAATAGAATCGAAGTTTAGATATCCCTAACTGATCAACATTTCTAAAAGGAAGTGAATAACCAAACTGGATATTTTGTAATCTTATAAAAGAACCATCTTCTACAAAATAATCAGAAAATAAATTATTTGAAGTTGCTCCTGTTGTAACTCTTGGCACTGTAATAGCCGTTCCTTCACCCACCCATCTGTTCAAAGTATATACTGATTTGTTTACCAACGGTTGAACCCGCTCGTAATTCCGAACAATATCATTCCCGATAGATGCAAAAGCATAGGAACTAAAATCCCAATTTTTGTAATCAAACGATAAGTTAAGACCCATGGTTGCTTTAGGAATAGGATTGCCTATGTCTACACGATCATCAGGATCAATAATACCATCATTGTTCGCATCAATAAAGCGTATATCTCCAGGAGCTGCATTAGCCTGAGTAGCATGAGCGGCTATTTCATCTTGGTTTTGAAAAATACCATCTGTTTGTAATCCGAAGAAGTAACCCAATGGTTTACCTTCTTCAAACCTTGAAGGTAAATCTTGTCCTACCCCAAAACCGCCCCCTGCAATATACCCTAATCCATTATTGACCGTAATTGCTTTATTTTCTAAAAAGGTAACATTGTAATTAATACCAAAATTGAAATCATCAGAAACATAAGCTTTATAACCAATAGCAAATTCAAATCCTTCGTTCTCCACAGTTCCACCATTTACAACAGGTGCTGAAGAACCAGGTGCTGAAACCCCTAAAATTCCTGAGGCTGGTGGCTGTAATAATAATTCATTTGTAGTTTTTTTGAAATAATCAGCCGTTATATCTATTTTATTATCAAATAGTTTTAAATCAACACCAATGTCTAGCGTTTCTTGTTCTTCCCATTGTATTTCAGGATTTGGCAATACACCAACAGCCTTACCGAATACTAATTCTCCATTATATACATAAGCGGCTTCTCCATTTAAAACCCCTCGAAAGGCATTTGTTGCTATCCGGTCATTACCTAAAATTCCGTAGCTAGCCCTAAGCTTTATAAAGCTAAATATTGAATTATCTTCTAAAAAACTTTCATCGGAAACTATCCAACCTATAGAACCTGAGGGAAAATATCCGAATCTGTTATTGGGTCCAAATTTTGTAGATCCATCTCTTCTAAGTACCCCCGATACAAGATATTTACCCTTGTAATTATATTGAAGTCGTGTAAAATACGATAGAAGTCTTTCATCAAACCTATCAGAAAGGCCACTCAGTTTTAATTGATTTCTTTGGTCTACAGTGTTTTCAATTTGCGCGTTAGCAAAATCTATTTCATTTTCAAAAAAACCTTGAGTACCACCAGAGAATAATCCTGTTGTCTTAAAAACAGACATTCCTAAGGTTGCACTTAAATTGTGATTATCAGCAATTGTTTTGTCATAATTTAAAAAAGTATCCCAGGTATAATCTCTATAAATATCTTTGTTTACGGTCAAGGAAGTTCTATCTGTATTATTGAAAACTTTTCCAGAACCATAAAAAACAGTAGGCGAAAAATTTCTACCTTGAACCTCAGCATAGTTAAATTGAAGGCTTGATTCAAGATTAAAATCATCTAAAAAAGAATAATTCAGACCTATTTTACCACTTAATTTAGCTACAACATTTGAATTGTATGTATTTTTTATTTGGGCTAAAGGATTAATAACTTCGTTGCCAAGACCTTCTGCTAAAGTAAATGCACCACTTGCATCTCTAAGGTCAAAAGTAGGCGCATTATTCAAAGCATTAAAGAGAACTGAACCTAGCCCCCCTTCATTTAATGTTTTTCTATTGGTACCGGTATAAATTAAATTAGCCGTAAGTTTTAAATGCTCTAGTAAATCTGAATTAAAATTTATTCTAGTCGTATATCGTTTAAAGTTTGCTTTATTGCCTCCAACGATACCGTCCTGCGTTAATAAAGATGTTCCAAAAGAATAGGAAGATTTTTCACTACCTCCACTAATTGTTAAATTATGATTGATTACTGGGGCTTTTTGAAATACCTCATCTTGCCAATCTGTTCCTGTACCTAGTGCAGAAACATCTGGAAAAGGGAGTGCTTGCCCTCCTGCAGCATACGCTTCATTGGTGAGCAATGCATATTCTGTTGCATTTAAAACAGGAATTTTTCGAGAGGTTTCTTGAAAACCAGCATACATATCATAGCTAAACTTCAAATCTGTATTTCTTTTACCCGTTTTAGTAGTAATAAGAATTACACCATTTGCAGCACGAACACCATAAATACCAGCAGTTGCATCTTTTAAAACATTGATACTTTCGATGTCTCCAGGATTAACAACACTCAAATCCTCAACGACGTTACCATCAACAAGAATTAATGGCCTAGCATCTCCATTCGTTGAAATACCTCGTATTCTAATAGAAGAACCGCTACCTGGCGAACCAGATTCTGAAGTTATTTGAACCCCAGCAACCTGTCCTTGGAGCGCTTGCTCTATTCGAGTAGGATTTAGCTCTTCAATGGTTTTTGAACCCACCACAGTAACAGCACCCGTTATTTCTTTTTTGGTTTGTGTGCCGTAACCAACTACAACAACCTCACTTAAAGCACTTACATCTTCAGCTAAAGAAATAGTCAAAAATTCAGAATTTTGTATGGATATCTCTTTAGTTGCATATCCTAGGTAAGAAAAAACAAGGATGTCTCCAATCTTAATTTTATCGATAGTGAAATTACCATCAAAATCTGTTGTAGTTCCTCTAGCTTGATTTTTAACCACAACATTAACGCCTGGTAGGACGTCATTTATACCAGAATCTTTTACATTTCCTTTAATAGTGAAATCTTGAGACCACCCAGTAGTGGTTAAAAAAATTGTTGAGAGCAACAAAATTATGTATTTCATATGTTGTGTTTTAGAATTGACAATTTATTCTAGAACACACTAAGAATCTAATAAAATACCACAACAAAAAATATACATAATGTAATTTTAACAATTAAAATATGCTAAATATCTATGTTATTTGCTAGTTCAAGGGTAAATTAAAAATATTAGAAGGCCATCAAAAATTAAGAAAAGCACTACTATGTATGGGTAATGTTGTGGTAAATTTTATATTCGTAGTAGTACTTAAAGATTTAATATATAGGTAGTAAGGCTATTTTCGTGAGGTAAGGCCATTTTCTTTCTTAATCTATACCTTTTTACCTCTACACTACGAACCGAAATATTAAGCAAAGGAGCTATTTCTTTTGAAGATAAATTGAGGCGTAAGTAAGCACACAATCTTAAATCATTAGGTGTTAATTCTGGATGAATATTTTTGATCTTTTTTAAGAACTCTTTATCTGCATTATTAAAAGCATCCTCAAAAAATTTCCAATCATCTTCATTATTAATATTCCGATCTATTGTTTTAATAACCACATTAATCTGATTAGAATTTCCACTTTCTTGTAGTTGTGATTTTATATTATTTAAAAATTCATTCTTTTTAATGATACTCATTGTAGAAATTGCAAGCTCTCTACTTTTGTTATCTATCTCTTGGTTTAGTTTCTCATTTTTTATTTGAATCAATTTTTTCTCTGCTTTAATCTTTTTACGTTTCAATTTTTTTTGATTTTCTTTCAACAACAATTCTTGTTGTCTGCGGTAGTATCTTCGGTATAAGCGATGTATTATGTATGCGATAGCGCACAAAAAAAGAGTGTATAGTACAATCGCTACATTGGAAGCATACCAAGGTCTTAGAATTTCAAAAGAAAATGCTGCTTCATTTTCACTCAAATCATTACCTACTTTAGACCTCACGTTAAAGGTATATTCCCCAAAGGGTAAATTTTCAAATGAAACTTCAGGATTTTCAGACCATGTACTCCATTGCTCACTAAGTCCGATTAATTGATATTGAAAATTAACTTCAGTATACTTATCGTAGTTTGGAACACTATATTGAAAATAGAGATTATTGCGTTTATACCCAAACTCATATAAATCGCTATTTAAATCTACTTTTTCCAAAACTGTAGAATTGGTATGCTTACTTGAGATGGTAGTAATAGAAACAGCGTATTTTTTTGATTTTAACCTACCTAGATCAAGGGTGATATAACCATTTGAAATCCCTATTAGGTAATTATTCTTCCCTATTGATTTAATATTCTCAAATCCCATAACCCCAATACTCCTTCTAAATGAATTAGGGATCGCAATTTTCTTTGCTTCTGGATTTCCATTAAATTTATTTGGTGATACAGCAATGATATTCTTATCTGTAAACGACCATAAGCGATCCGATTTCGTGTCTGGTATTATGATACCAATGGGCTGCTCTTCTCCATCAAAAAATAGATTTGTAAATAAACTGTCAGTTTTAAACTCCTTTAGCGATTCGTCGTATCGAAAAACACCATTATTAGAGGTATACAAAATATTACCCTTGTACGTAACTAAACTAGCACCTGTACCCATTACAGCCTTTTCAATGATATGGTTCACCTTTTTGAATACTGTGTCTAACGTTAATCGAAAAACCCCCTTAAACTCATGATTAACGATTACATCATTGTTTTTGGTAAATTCAAAAAACCGACTTGAAATATCAAATCCATCTACTTTATTCCTAAATACCCATTGATTATTTACTTTTTCAAGAACGCTCAAACCCTTGTAGTTTCCTTGAATTAGTAAAGAGTTCATCCCTGGAATTTTTTTAATATCCCATGTACCAGGGAAGCTAGAAATATTTTTTACTTTATCTCCTTCAACTATAAAAGTACCGTTATTATGACCACAAAATAAAATATCATCTATCTCTTTTAAGATCCAAACTTGTCCATTGGTATTTTCTATAATTTTAAAATCATCATCCCCTTCTTTAGTTTTATAAAACAAGCCTTGATTTGTTCCTAAGTACAAATGATTTTTATATACCGATGCCGTATACACCACGCCTAATTTACCAATTTTATCAAGGTATTCATTGAATGGAGAACTCAAATTAATAACACTAATTCCATTATTAAGTGCTAGCCAAATATTTCCCTCGACATCTTCAAATACTGAATGCACCGTATTATCAAACAATCCTTTTTTCTGATTAATCTTTTCAATTAGTTGACCTGAGCTATCAATATAATAGACCCCATCGGAAATAGTACCCAAAATAAAGTTCCCGTCTTTTAATTGCTCACTGCTATATACATTAACACCTTGCAGTTGCTTGTTAATAGGGATTTCCCATTTTTTCAATTTCCCATTGACCAATACAAAAAAACCGTCTTTCTCTGTAACTATAATCTTTCCTAATTCAGCTTGAAAAAGTCCAATAATTATATTCGTTTTAAATATAGAATCATCAGAAACTAATACCCCTTTTCCGTCCTCTATTTTAAAAAGCCCTTTGCTTGTTTCTTGAAAATAAACTGTACCATTGTTTTTAAAAATCCTGGCTCTAGTACTTTCAGCATCTATAATACTAAAAGATTCATCTTCCAGATTATAAACGTAAATTCTTTGTAGTGATTGAAACAGAATCCATCTATCTAATTGAATGATATTCCAAAATTCCTCATCTTCAATCATTGGAGTCTTGAGTTTAGGCTTTAATGATTGATAGCTTAAACTCCCAAAACTATCCTTCTCCCAAAAGCCAAACTCCATGTAACAGCCTGTGTAAATAATATTATTTACAACCATAACAGAACGTATATGTGACCCATTAGGTGAAGAATAGGTTTTCCACGTAGCCCCGTTAAATTCTAAAAGACCGGAGTTATTCCCGACATAGATATAATTTTGATCGGATTGTGAGATACTCCAATTTTGATTTCCTCCATTATATGCTATTGGCGCATAATTATTAATGGGTGGTAGCTCTTGCGAAAAACAAAAAGTTACGCAAAAGAAAAAGAATGTTTTTTTTAAAAAATGTAACATGAAATTTTTTAAAACCAATAGGTCCATGGCTTTAAAGATAATAAATTGAATGCAGAAAGCCTTTATACAATTTCAGCACTTAAACCTGCTTGTAATAGTTTACTACATCTAGGCTTTAAATCTTCATAATCGCCTGTTTTAACAGTACATTTTCCATTATGGTGTACAATAATTGAACATTGTTCTGCTTGTTCTGGAGTATGATCACATACCCCAATCAGTGTTTCAATAACATGATCAAAAGTATTGACCTCATCATTAAATAGAACTATTTCATTTTGCTTTTGAGTTTCTTCTTCTACAAGTAGATCCTCTAAGACCTTTTCTTTAGTGCTCATAGCTATTTATTTTACACTAAGATACAAATTCTCTAAAACCCCAAATAGCAAAACAAAATATTTCGCAAGAAAGTTAATTAAAGCATTAACAAACTATTATAAAAATTAAGTAGTTATGGACTCTTTTTTTTAGATACAAAATAAAAAAGACATCCTTAAAACAAGGATGTCTAGATCTGTATTGAAGAAAATTTAATTAGGAATTTAGTAGAGGTAATTCAATGCTATGATGTCATTATTATTAAACTCACCATCTTCATTAGCACTAAAACAAGCTAACATTATTGATGTTGGATCATATGCTGAAGGCGTACCTGGAATAGGTATTGCTCCGACACCAGCGGTTCCTTCATTAACATTTTGACCACAACTTTGACGGCTAAACCAATCAGTATGCCTAAAGCCTACTGAGTGCCCCATTTCATGTGTTATTACATGTTCAATAACATTTACATCATAAGAATCTAAACCGTAAATTTGAATAAATTTATTTGGATTTCCATTACTAGGAAAACCTGCGGAACCTCCAGTACCAGATTCACTTGGATTATAATAAACCACCATATCTTTATTTTGATATGAAGTACCAAATGTTAGCGAAAAATTGATACTTAAATTAAGAGCGTTATAATTATTAACCGCATATTGTAAGGCTGTACGCTCTTTACTTGAAAGTGCATTTTGACCTCCAGTATATCCAATAATTGTTAGTGTTCTAGGACTAACTAGATTGGTAGTATGATAATTTTTGGCGCTTTTACTGTCAATTTCTGATAAACTTTTTAACTGATCAGCAGAAAACAATAGGTCGTCTTCTAGTTGATATCGTTGCTCAATCGTTCCATCAGGAAGCATAAAATCAATAATTTTTATATCATTTACGTTGTAATAATTCTTCTTAAAGATACTCACCACTTCATCCGTAATTTCGAGCTTTTGCTGATCGATAATTGTTGTAGCAGTATCTGGCATATCAACATCACTTCCCTTATCTTTTTCACAGGAAATTGAAATTGATATTAATAAAATAGCAATCAATGAACTTTTTAATTTTTGCATAATTAATTGTGTTTAATAGGTTAAGTTTTTGTAGTATTTTTATTAAATAAATCTAACAATACCCCTACAATATACAATAAACACAATTTGAAACAAAGTAGTTTTTAAGATTTCTTTAAGAAATTCGATAAACTACTGCAACCCAATTATTCCTTTCTAAATTACTGACATACTGAAGATTGACCTCTTTACACTTTTTTGAAATTACCGGAATGTCTTCCGAGTAAAATCCGCTTAAAAACAAAATACCATTAGAATTTAAACACTTTGCATAAATAGGGATATCATTTAATAATATGTTTCGGTTGATATTTGCTATGATAATATCATACTTCTTACCTTCCAATAGACTAGCGTCACCTTCATAAACCTTTATATGAGTACAATTGTTACGCTCAACATTTTCTACAGCATTTAAATAGCACCAGTTATCAATATCAATAGCATCAATCTCCTTTGCACCTTTCATTGCTGCCAAAATGGCTAGAACTCCTGTTCCGCTACCCATATCTAAAACAGTTCGCCCTTTGAAGTTCTCATTTAGGATGTGTTGCAACATCATATGTGTAGTTTCATGATGACCCGTCCCAAAACTCATTTTTGGTTCGATAACGATATCAAATTCCACATCAGGTTTTTCATGAAAAGGAGCCCGAACAACACACTTTTCATCAACTTGAATTGGGTTGAAGTTTTGTTCCCATGTAGCGTTCCAGTTTTCTTGTTCTATCTCCTTAAAAACGTATTCAATCTCAAAATTCGGGTTCTCCAAAATTGAAATTTCACTAAGTATAGTACTAGACCAATCTTCCTGTTTGATATACGCAAGCACACCATCTTCTGTCTCTACAAAACTTTCAAAAAGCACTTCCCCTAATTCAGCAATCAAAATATCAGAAGCTGGCTGTAATGGTATTACCTTAAAAGTGTACTCAATATAATTGTTGTTTTCCATTATGTTTTCTACGATAAAAGGGTATTCATTACGAACACCCTTTAAACTATTAAAAATTGAATTTTCAGTATTTGATTAAATTGCTTTTACAATAGCAATAAAGTCATCTGCCACTAATGCTGCTCCACCAATTAGACCACCATCAACATCTGGTTTAGAAAATATCTCCACTGCATTGGCTGGCTTTACACTACCACCGTACAGAATAGACACATTATTAGCTATTGTTGCATCATAAGCATTTGTTATTGTCTTACGAATAAAAGCATGCATTTCTTGCGCTTGCTCTGGAGATGCAGTTTCACCTGTACCTATAGCCCAAACTGGCTCGTAGGCTAAAACTATATTCTTCCATGCACTTGCATCTAATGAAAATAAAGCATTTTTCAATTGACTTTCCACAACTTTAAAATGATTTTCAGATTTACGATCTTCCAACTCTTCACCAAAACAAAACATAACACGTATATTTTTTGCAAGCGCAGTTATAACTTTCTTAGCAAGAATTTCATCAGTTTCCCCAAAATAAGCGCGACGCTCCGAATGACCAATAATTGCAGTATTAATACCTACACTTAGTAACATATCTGCAGAAATTTCTCCGGTATATGCACCACTCTCGGCAAAATGCATATTTTGAGCAATTACCTCAATAGTTGATTCTTGTAGCTTACGTACTGCAGCCACAAGATTAATATAGGCTGGAGCTACCATTACCTCAGCACTTGTATCTGGTAATTTAGCAGAAAGTTCTGTTAGCAATGCTTCCGTTTCCGAAAGATTTTTATTCATTTTCCAATTTCCTGCTACAATTTTACTTCTCATTATTTTCTTATTTATTATTGTCTTTATAATTTTTAATACATGGACTAATCAAACTTTAAATCGTCCATATCATTGTAATGCACTTTTTGTTTAATAGTACCCTTTTCCAACACAAGTACTCCAGGATTAGACCTTACAATTGTTTTTAATGTTGTTTGGTCTGTAAAATAGAAGTCAAAATTCAACTTATATTCTTTTATCAACTTAATCGTAAAATCTTCACTGGAAGCTGACATCCCAATAACTCTATATCCTTTTTTAATAGCGTAATCAGCAACTTCTTTAACTTCTTCAAAAGCTTTATAATTACTTTTCCCTAAATCATATGCTATCACGATAACCAACCTAGGTTCTTGCAATAGCTCTGAAGCCATATCAACTCCATCTTTTTCAATTGTAAAATCATGGATTGGTGGTTCGTAACCTGCTTGTATTTCCGTCGTTTCCACATCAATAAAATCTCCATCAACCGTAGGGTAATCTCCTCTTGTGGTAATTATTTTTTCTGCTCCATTGACATTAAACTTCCAATCGTAATCAAAAATAGCTTTTGGTGCACCTTCAGGAACCGACATCCCCTCTTCGATATTTGCTCCAATCTTATAAGGTCTAAAATCTATTGCAGGTAAATGATTCAACACATAATATACGAATACAAAACAAGCAATTACACTAATTAATGTAATAATCCTATTTAGACTAGCACTAAAAATAGGTTTGATAAATTTCATACCAGCAAATAGAATGACGATTAGAACCAGTAGTACAATATCTTTAGCAAAAGATTCCCACGGTGTTAATTTCAAGGCATCACCAAAACAACCACAATCGGTAACCTTATTAAAGTAAGCAGAGTAAAATGTAAGAAATGTGAATCCTATAATCATTACCAGCAAACTCCACACGGTAAACTTGACTCTAAATCCAATTAGTAGTAAGACCCCTAGTAACACTTCAAATATTACAACTACAATAGCAATTTTTAATGCATGAGGCTCAAAAAAAGGCAAGTTCAAAACACCATAACTAAAATATTCCTCGAGTTTAAATGAAAAACCTACTGGGTCATTAAGTTTTATAAAGCCACTAATGATAAATAAGATTCCAACAAATACTCTACTTATTCCTACCAAATATTTCATATGCTTATTTAGAATTTGATGTTAAATGTATCATGGCAAATACGGCATAATTGACCATATCTTGGTAATTTGCATCAATACCTTCGCTAACCAAAGTCCTTCCTTTATTATCTTCAATTTGCTTAACTCGTAATAATTTCTGAAGTATTAAATCGGTTAATGAACTTACACGCATCTCTCGCCATGCTTCGCCATAATCATGATTCTTATTCTCCATTAATGATTTAGTGATAGCCACATGTTTATCAAATAATTCAATAGCCCCATCAACACTAAGGTCTGGTTGATCCGAGACTCCCTTTTCAATTTGAATTAGCGCCATAATAGCGTAATTTATAATCCCTATAAATTCTGATTGTTCTCCTTCTTGAACTTTCCGAACAGCATTTTCCTGTAGACTTCTAATACGCTGTGCTTTAATAAAAATTTGATCTGTAAGGGAAGGAAGTCGTAAAATTCGCCATGCACTGCCGTAATCTTTCATCTTTTTTGAGAATAAATCTCTACAAATTTTAATTACCACATCATATTGTTCTGAGGTTCGCTGCATGTATTATTTCTAATTTGTGTAAATTTCGTGCAAAATTTTTAATTGTTCAAGTATAGCGCTTTAAACTTAAGCCGTTATATCCAAACTTAACTAATTAACTATAAAATGACTATTAATTGCAAAGGAAATATTATAGATTTAAAAGACCCAAAAATTATGGGCATATTAAATATGACTCCAGATTCCTTTTTTGATGGTGGAAAATACAAAAACCACTCTTCTGCCATTATGCAAGTAGAAAAAATGCTAGTAGATGGTGCAACATTTATAGATATTGGAGCTTACAGCTCTAGACCTGGCGCTCCCCACGTATCTGAGGAAGAAGAATTAAATCGGATACTCCCCATTATTAATTCGTTGCTGCTTGAATTTCCTGAAATTATTATAGCTATAGATACCTTTAGAAGTAAGGTTGCAGAAGAGTGCATAACAAATGGAGCTGCACTTATTAACGATATTTCTGCTGGCAATCTAGATCCAAAAATGTTAGAAACGGTGGCAACACATCAGGTGCCATATATTATGATGCATATGAAGGGCAGCCCACAGACCATGCAACAACATACAAATTACGAAAATTTACTTACTGATATACGCTATTATTTTTCTGAAAAAATAATGGCTGCACATGCGAAAGGCTTAAATGATTTAATTATAGATCCGGGGTTTGGTTTTTCTAAAACCCTAGAACAAAACTATGAGTTAATGCAAAAACTAGAGTTACTCCAAACCTTTAGAAAACCCTTACTCGTGGGCATCAGTAGAAAATCTATGATTCAAAAACTATTAATGACTACCGCAGCAAATGCTTTGAATGGAACGACAGCCCTCAATACAATTGCACTTTTAAAAGGTGCTAATATCTTGAGAGTTCATGATGTAAAAGAAGCGACAGAATGTCTTAAAATTGTATCGCAATTAAAGGCTTAAAATAGTTCGTTTTTAGTTCAGCTATTTTTCCTAATTTTACAAAAACCTCAAACTTGGATTTTTTAAATTTTCTAGATTTTAAGATTACTGACCTCATCGACATTGTACTTGTCGCTATACTGCTATATTATATTTACAAATTAGTGAGAGGTACCGTAGCAATTAATATTTTTATTGGTATTGTAATCGTTTGGGGGTTTTGGAAACTTACCGAATTACTAGAAATGAAAATGATAAGCAGTATGGTTGGTGGCTTTATGCAAGTAGGCTTAATTGCCCTTATCATTGTTTTCCAACAAGAGATTCGAAAGTTTTTGCTTATGATTGGTTCCACTAATTTCGCAAATAAGAAAAATTTTATAAAACATTTTAAATTCTTAAAACAAGAAGCCTCTACGATAAGCACTGATGTCAACTCTATTATAAGCGCCTGTGAAAAAATGAGCAATACAAAAACGGGTGCTATTATCGTCATCAAAAGAAACAACTCATTAGATTTTGTAAAATCTAGCGGTGATAAAATGCATATTGAGATTACGCAACCTATTATCGAAAGTATTTTTTATAAAAATAGTCCGTTACATGATGGCGCGGCTATAATAGAAAACAACTATATCGTGGCTACGCGTGTTATATTGCCTGTTTCTAATGAGCGAAATATTCCTTTGCGCTTTGGTTTACGACATAGAGCCGCTGTGGGAATTACAGAAAAGACAGACGCCTTAGCTTTAGTCGTAAGTGAAGAAACGGGGATGATTACTTATATTAAAAATGGAGAATTCATATTATACAATGACTTTAATGAACTCTCTAATATGATAAAAGAAGACCTTTTATAAACTAACCGAACCACCAACCAAAATCCACTGACCATGGAATGTAAAAATTGTGAACTTCCTTTAAGAACTGACTATTCTCATTGCCCAGCTTGTGGTGCGAAAATTATTAGAAATCGCTTAACAATAAAAAATCTTTGGTTCGATTTTACAGAACGGTTTTTTAATATTGACAATACCTTTTTTTTAACATTTAAACACTTATGCATTAAACCAGAGGTAGTAATTGTTGGCTATATACAAGGAGTAAGAAAACGGTATATGAATCCTATTTCTTATTTTACAATTGCCGTGTTTTTAGGTGGGATTTTCTTTTTTTTAAATAAAAAATTCTTTCCCGATGCCATGAATTATCAATTTACACAAATAGCCTATTCAGGATCCGATGAAGCTCAGAAATTCTCCTTAGGATTAATGAAAAATTTTCAAGATATTTTACAAGAATATCAAAACTTGTTTTATATCGGGATGCTTCCTTTTTTAGCAATTATCTCCAAACTGGTATTTTTTAACAAAAAGCAATTTAATTTAAGTGAGCATTTTGTAATAAATATATATGCTTATTCACAGATGTCCATATTAATAAACATTTTATATATTTTAAGTATTTGGAATAGTAAATTGATATACTGGGAGGCTACAATAAATTCCCTTTTTCTGCTTATCTATTTTTCCTATGTATACAAAAGAACCCTTAAACTAAACTGGGGGCAGATTTTATTAAAATTGATGCTTTTCTTATTAATTTTTGGAGTACTGTTTGTTGCAATTACCTTCGGCATCGGAATTTATCTAGCACTTTTCACTGATACATTTGAACATCTTAAACCTTCCTAACAAACAATGCCGCACTAACTAAGCTACCTCTTCTGCTAAAAACTGAGCTTCGTAAAGATTGTTGTAATACCCCCCTTTTTTAAGCAATTCTTTATGGGTGCCTATTTCAACAATACGACCAGCATCCATCACTATTATTTTATCTGCTTTTTTAATGGTTGCTAAACGGTGTGCAATTACAATAGAGGTTCTACCTTCTGTGATTTTATCCGTTGCCTTTTGAATCAATTGCTCTGAATAGGTATCTACAGATGATGTTGCCTCGTCTAAAACCAATATACTTGGATTACTCACGTATGCCCTTAAAAATGCTATTAGCTGTCGCTGACCACTAGAAAGCATAGTGCCGCGTTCTTTTACATTATATTGATATCCACCTGGCAAACTTGTTATAAACTCGTGTACTCCTATTTGTTTTGCCGCAGCTTCGATATCTGCTATAGTTATAGCCTCATCTTTTAATGAAATATTATTGGCAATAGTATCTGCAAACAAAAAAACATCTTGTAAAACCACTGCTATTCTCGAGCGTAATGAGGATAATTTAAAATCTTTAACATCCGTTCCATCTACTGAAATAACTCCTGAATTAATCTCGTAAAAACGATTCAATAAATTGATGATGGTTGATTTCCCAGCTCCCGTAGCTCCTACAATGGCAACTGTTTCTCCTGCTTCAACTTTAAAAGAGATACCATGTAATACTTCTTCATCTTCTAAATACCCAAAATGTACCTTTGAAAATTCAATAGTCCCTTTTATATCTTCTTTTTCAATCGCTCCTGAATCTTCGATTTGGCTATCGGTATCTAAGATTTTAAACACTCTATTCGCAGCAACCATACCCATTTGTAGCGTATTAAACTTATCAGCTATTTGTCGTAAAGGTCTAAAAAGCATATCTGAAAGTAGAATAAAGGCAAAAATGGCTCCATATTCATTTGGGGCAACATTAGCTATATTTAATAAACCTCCATACCATACAATTAAGCCTATTGCAATTGAGGATACTATTTCAGCTATTGGAAAGAAAATAGAATTATACCAAACCGTTTTCAACCATGCATTTTTATGCTTCTCATTTATCGCTCTAAACTTCTCTTTTTCAATTTCTTCTCGATTAAACAATTGAACAATTTTCATCCCTGTGATTCGCTCTTGCACAAACGAGTTAAGATTCGAAACCTCAGTTCTAACCTCTGTAAAAGCGACTTTCATGGCCTTTTGAAAAACTCTAGTAGCATATGCGATTATTGGCATTAAAGCGAATACCAGTAAGGCCAGTCTCCAGTTTTGATAGACCATGACACCACCTACAACCACCATTTTTAGTAAATCTGCTACGATAACAAAAAAGCCTTGACTAAATATTTCTCCTATTCGCTGCATATCGGCTACAGCCCTAGTTACTAAAACTCCAATTGAAGAATTATCAAAATACTTCATTTTAAAGCCCATCATTTTAGAAAAAAGATCTATCCTGATATCTTTTATTACCGATTCTCCTAACCAGTTTGCATAGTAATTAAATCCCAATTGACTAATTACCTGCCCAAGTAGCACGACTACCATTGCAATTGTTAAATACAATAACTTGTCGTTATCTTTTAATGTAATAGCCTCATCTACAATATTTCCCACAATTATAGCGGTCATTACAGCAAAACCTGACAACAAGATTGCAGCAATAGCCACGCCATAAAAAGTTACTCTATATGGTTTGGTATAGCTCACCAGCCTGTTAAATAAAACAAAATCAAATGCTTTTCTTGATGTATTATCCATCTACTTAAATATATTTTCGGGGTATAAAACCTGTGTCAAATATAATCCTTTTGCGGGTGCGGAAGTTCCTGCATTACTCCGATCTTTACTTTTTATAATAGCTTTAACAGTCTCTATTTCGATTTTACCTAGGCCAACTTCTAATAGGGTTCCAACAATAGCTCTTACCATATTTCGTAAGAAACGATCTGCGGTTATTGTAAAAACCAATACATCAGTTTTCTTAGTCCAGTGTGCTTCTTTAAGATCACACAAAAAGGTATTAACTTCAGTATTCGACTTTGAAAAACATTCAAAATCTTTATACGCTAGAAGCATTTGAGCAGCCTCATTCATTTTTTGAATGTCTAATGGATATTTCACATAGTAGGCATTATTGACGAAAAAAGGATTTTTCTCCTGCACTATCCAATATTCATAGGTTCTAGAAACTGCATCAAAACGAGCATGTGCTTCATCCTTGACTTCAATAATTTTTTGAACAGCTATATCCTTTGGCAAAAAAGCATTCAATCGGTATAAGAGATCTACAGTGTTTTTAATTATCGAATACTCAAAATGGGCATACATTTGTTTGGCATGTACGCCAGCATCTGTTCTACCAGCCCCCATCATTAAAATAGACTCGCCTAACAACTTAGAAAAAGCATCTTCCAAAACTTCTTGTACAGTAATTGCATTTGGCTGTTTTTGCCATCCATGATAATGCTTTCCAAAGTAAGAAAAGGTAACAAAATATCTCAAACGAATACCCTATTTTTGTGAAAAACAAAGGTAAGAAAGAAATATGGAATTGGATGTTTCTACCTAGTTATCGGTCGACTATTGATGGCTTTGGAATAAATCATAAAATGAACCTACACTTAATCTTTTTTATATTAAATTTTATCAATGACCCGAATATTACTGCTTTCCGACACCCACAGTCACATAGACAACACCATTTTAAAATATGCTAAAAAGGCAGATGAAATATGGCATGCTGGCGATATAGGTGCGCTAAATGTTACCGATGCCTTAAAAAAAATTAAACCCTTGCGCGCTGTATATGGCAATATTGATGATCATTTGGCTAAAATGGAATTTCCGCTAGACAATAGATTCATGTGTGAAGATGTAGACGTTTGGATTACTCATATTGGCGGATACCCCAATAAATACAACCCTAGAGTTCGTGATGAAATAAAACTAAATCCTCCTAAATTATACATAACTGGTCATTCTCATATTCTAAAAGTAATGTGGGATAAAAAATTGAATCTCCTTCATATGAATCCTGGTGCATGTGGCAAGCATGGCTTTCACCAAGTGCGTACTATGTTACAATTCGTTATAGATGGTAAAGAAATTAAAGATTTAGAGATTATCGAGTTGGGGCAAAGAGGGTAACATATTTATCAAGATAGAAAGATCATAATTGTGATAAAGGTTCTTAAAGCCTGCTGCCTCTTATACTATCTTAAAAAAAACATTAATTTTAATATTTGATTCATATTAGTTTTAGGTCATAAAAAACCCGGGAACAACCCCGGGTTTAACGCACTAATACTACTAAGATGTTAGGTTTAACGCAAGCGATCAACAGATTTTACAAGATCCTCATCCTTCCTAATTGCCTTGTTGGCCAAGACTAAAAAAACGATAGAAAAAATAGGAATCAGCATCCCAATACCCTTCTCAGAAACGGTAATTTCTCCAGATAAATTTAGCGATCGATAAACGAAAAATCCTAGTAAAAAAAGGTTTAATATCATATTCAATCTGTTTACTACAAATTGGTTTTGTCTTTTCTTAAACAACAATATAGCAATTATTGCTAAAACAGCGGATAGATAAAATGCTCCAGAGATCAAAATCTCGTTTTGAGCAAATATTTCTTCTCCATTTGCATCAGACCATAAATTCACCCAAAAAGGCAAAACAGCTGTTAATAGCACTACTACAAGTAAATATAAGGTTTGAATTCTTTGAATCATTCTTCAATAAGTAATAATAATGTGCAAAATAACTGTCTTTTTAAGAAATAGCAATGAAATATTGAAAATAATTTGTAATATTGTCCTGTTATTATATAACACTTACCAAAGTATTAGGACATCGCTCCTAGAAATATCTAGATTTATAATACACTTCAATTTTTAGAGACGTATAATTTATTCAACAATTAATGTTTGAGATTTCAGATTTAAAATCAAAAAAGCTTCCTGAGCTTCAGGAAATTGCAGATGGTTTAAAAGTACCTAAGTACAAAACCTTAAAAAAATTAGACCTCGTATATCAAATTTTAGATGTACAGGCCGCGAACCCAAAAGTAGTTCAAGAAGCACTTGGCAAAACTGTAGCTCCAAAAAAAGTAGAGCAACCTAAGGCAAAAGTGCCTAGACCTAAAAAACCTAGAGTCACAGCACCTGCAAACCAACCTACGGAGAAAACAGACAAACCTATTGAAAACAAACCTAATAAGCCCAACAAACCTAATCCAAGGCCTGTTATCGCAAAAGAGTCTGTTTCAAAACCAGAGGTAGAACAGAAATCAGAAGTTCAAAAAGAACCTAGGTCACAGCATCCAAAAAGTGCGAATACACCGCATCCAAAAAAGGAATTTCAAAAGAAAACACCTGTTCACAACAATCAGAATAACAATCCTAATCAAAACAAACCTAATCCTCGTCAAAAACAGGAAAAGAACAATAATTTTGACAAAGATCTCAAAAACAGATACAAAGAACCGGAGTATGAGTTCGACAGTATTATAGCGAGTGAAGGTGTTTTAGATATCATGCAAGATGGTTATGGTTTCTTGCGTTCCTCAGATTACAATTATTTATCATCCCCTGATGATATTTATGTATCTCAATCTCAAATTCGTTTATTCGGATTAAAAACAGGAGATACTGTTTTAGGAAATGTTCGTCCACCAAAAGAAGGTGAAAAGTATTTTCCTTTAATTAAAGTGAATAAAATTAATGGCATTGATCCACAAGTGGTACGCGACCGTGTATCTTTTGAGCATTTAACTCCATTATTCCCTCAAGAAAAATTTAATTTATCGGAACGGCAAGGAACAATTTCAACGCGAATTATCGATTTATTCTCTCCAATAGGAAAAGGACAAAGAGGGATGATTGTATCGCAACCAAAATCGGGTAAGACCATGTTGTTGAAAGATATTGCAAACGGCATTGCTGCAAATCATCCAGAAGTATATCAAATCATCTTATTAATAGATGAACGCCCTGAAGAGGTTACAGATATGCAACGTAATGTGCGTGGAGAAGTGGTTGCTTCCACTTTTGACAAGGAACCAACAGAACACGTTAGAGTTGCTAATATAGTTTTAGAAAAGGCGAAACGATTAGTAGAATGCGGTCATGATGTAGTGATCTTATTAGATTCTATAACTCGTTTAGCTCGTGCCTATAACACGGTACAACCACCATCTGGAAAAGTATTAAGTGGGGGTGTAGATGCCAATGCATTACACAAGCCTAAGCGTTTCTTTGGTGCTGCCCGAAATATTGAAGGCGGTGGATCTTTATCTATTATCGCAACAGCATTAACAGAAACCGGATCTAAAATGGACGAAGTAATCTTTGAAGAATTCAAAGGAACGGGTAACATGGAATTACAATTAGATCGTAAGATTGCTAACCGTAGAATATTCCCTGCTATTGATCTTACTTCATCAAGCACACGTAGAGATGATTTATTATTAGATGAAGCAACGATACAACGTATGTGGATCATGCGTAAATATTTAGCAGATATGAACCCCGTAGAAGCAATGGAGTTTATTGAGCAACGTATTAAACAAACTAAAAATAATGAGGAGTTCTTAATGACGATGAGTCAATAAAAAACATTCCTAAAGTCAATTGAAAGGTCCAATAAATAAAATTATTGGGCCTTTTTAATTTGTACCGGCACTGAAACTATTAAAAGATATCTCATAAGTTACCTAGGTAAGTGTTTAATTTATCAATAATTTCAAATATATTTACAAGGCATTAGAATTACATACCCCCCAAAAATTACAAATGCACTAATTTTTTTGTTTAACACTAAAAATATAGCATCATGAAAACTAACCTAATTTTTGGAACAGCACTACTTGTTTTTACTTTTTTAACAAGTTGTAATGAAAAAAAAGGTAATCACGAAAATGATTACCCAAAAGAAGATAAAGAGGTTAAAGCTCCTTCCCAAATTATTTCTATAGACTTAGCAAAAAGTGAATACGACAATTACACCAAAAAAAGAGCCGCTTTAATTGAAGATAATGAAGAACCATATGATGATGGTCGAAAATTTGTTGCCTCTCGCTATGGTGATTACCCTATAGATACTTTAAAAAAATACATCAAATTTATTGAACAACAAGCGGATTCGGCAGGAGTTAAAATAGAAACCTTGCGTTTTTATTTTTCTACTTATTCAGACCAAAAAGAATTTCCGGATAAAAGAAAAATTAAACACCCACGCCAAAACTCTTTTTTCATCTTACCTACCATGAAAGTAGATACAATGAATTATGGTTTTTATATTAAAAATGAAACGAATGGAAAAAAAGAAGCTGCTTTAATTCGTGATTATCCCGGTTTAATTGAGCAAGGGATGGAAAATATAGGCACACCAAATAAATCTCACGCTTCTATTATTCCCAATTTTAACCTAAATACGAATTCTTCATTTTTTCAGGACAATCAGAGTTTAATTATGAACGAAGCTCAAATGGTACCACCACCACCAAATGAATCGGATTTCGATTAACTCTATTATATGTTTGGTATGCTCGATACTTTTCTGGAGAATTCATTTCTATATTTTTATGGATTAGTAATACTTGTGGCATTATTTAGATATTCAAAGTTTTTTGACACGCCATTAAAATATCTACCCATATTATTGATGTATACTTTTTTGACTGAATTATTAGGAACTATAATCAAATCTAACACCGATTTAAATCCTTTAATATCAGGTTTTTACTCCAATTACACATTAGTTTTTTACAATACGTATAACTTCATATTTTTTCTATATTTTTTCTATATTTTCTGGAGCTTTATAAACTCAGAAAAATATAGAAAAAATATAGTAATCCTAAGCATCAGCTTTATTATCATAAGCCTTATAAACCCTTTTTTTCAAAATTATATTCTAAAATCACAGTTTTATGCTTACTCCTATGGAGGCTTAGTTTTAATATATTGCATTATTCTTTATCTAAAAGAGAATAACAAAATTTTAAGAAGCAAATTTGCAAAGCAAAGCCTACTTTTTTGGATTAGCATAGGGTTACTTATTTTTTACGCAGGATACATCCCGATAAAAACATATTATTCTTTTTCTAGTTTTGAAAATAAAGAATTATTCTATAATCTTAGAAGAATACATTTATCGCTTATATGTATAATGTATAGCTGTTTTATTTATGGATTTATTCAAATGAAAGGAAAACTTAAGACACCATAGTATTAAAAACATAACTCTTTGTTTTTTATAAATTGAAATAAAAGACGAGTGCCACTTTTATTAAGTATTACCAACAAATAAAACAAACATTTACCCCTATTGGATTTTAATTTCATTAAAGTTAGTTTATTTTGTTAGCGGATATACTACTCGACCCCTTTTTACAGTTGTATTTCGTGACTATTTTGGTTTCATTACTCAAGTACACTAAATACTTTGATTCTCAATTAAAATATTTACCAATACTGTTAACGTATATTTTCTTAACAGAATTATTAGGTTTGATTATCAAACTAGATCCAAATAAAAATCCGTTTATCACAGGGTTCTATTCAAATTACAACTATATTATTTTCTACCTGTACGACTTTATTTTTTATGGTTACTTTTATTATCTATTCTGGTTCTACACCAAAAATGAAAGACTTAAAAAAATAATTTTTATCGGCTCATTCCTCTTCATTTTAATTAGCATTATCAATGCCACGTTTAAAAGCGTAGTTACAGAACGGCAATTATTCTCCTATACTTTTGGAGGTCTACTATTGATTATTTCTGCTTTCTTATATATACTTGAAAATTTTAAAAAAGTAAATTTTAAAAAGAGCCTATTATTCTGGATGTCAGTTGGCCTTATTATTTTCCATATTGGCTACATTCCAATCAACATCACCTATAGCCAAATAACCAGAGAAAATATTGATCTTTATTATCATTTATTACCTATTCATAAAATAGTAGTGTTTGCTATGTATGCTTGTTTTATTTATGGATTTATACAAAAGAAAGAAAACACTACGAACACCAATTTTATTTGAAATAAGTGATTTACAGCACTCTATTACGTTAAAAACTAAACTGTTTTACTTACTTTTATTTAAAACCCTCCTATTGAATGCATTTGATTCAATTACAGATAAACGCTAAAATATGATAGAACTACTCGATCTTGTTTTAGAAAATTCTTATACTACTTTTTACGTTGCAACTTTACTCTTATCTATTTATAAGTACCGCAAGTATTTTGATACACCTTTAAAATACTTTCCAATTTTATTAATGTATACAATCCTAACTGAAATTTTAGGATCCCTTATAAAGTATGATGGCTATAACAATCCGTTTGCGAGTGGGTTTTATTCAAAATACAATCTTATCCTTTATAACGTCTACAGCATCATATCATTTCTATACTTCTATTTCGTGTATTGGAGTTTTAGCACCAGCAAAAAAATAAAGCTCATGATAAAATATTGTGTATATATTTTAATCTGTATCAGTCTTTTAAATGCCATTATCTATAACCCGCTACATTTTAGACAAAATTATGCATACACTCTTGGTGCTATTTTTTTGGTCTATTTTGCATATCTCTATTTGACCAAAAAGAATATGTTATTCAGCAAGAATGGCAGCCATAAAAACATTGTATATTACTTCAGCATTGGACTAATTGTATTCTATATTGGATACCCACCTATACGTATTTTATATTTCTACATCACAGAAGAAACAATAGACATTTACCACAATCTCAGAAGAGTTCATCTAACACTAATTTATATTATGTATGGATGTTTTATTTATGGATTTATTCAAATGAAAAAACCATTAAAATTTTAAATTACATTTCAAGCTTAAAATTCAACACCTCAGCTCATATTTCTACCCTACTTTATCAGTACCTAATATATTAGCCCAAAAACAATACCACATGACCACCTATAAAATTTTAATGTTTACGCATTTATTAACAGTTGTTCCATGCATTTTCATAGGTGCCTATGTATTGCTAACCAAAAAAGGTTCTTACAAACATCGTCTTATTGGAAAAATATATTTATCGCTTATGTTTTTCACAGCTATCATAAGCCTATTTCTTCCTGCGCAAGTCGGCAGTCAGTTTTTAAATCATTTCGGATGGATTCATTTATTTAGCATATTAACACTCTACACTGTTCCCACAGCAATTTTTGCTATAAAAAAAGGAAATATTAAGTCTCATAAAAGAAAAATGTTATTACTATACTTTGGAGCACTCATAATCGCTGGAGGATTTACACTTGCACCAGGGCGCTATTTACATGGTGTGTTTTTTGGATAGTATCTTATGTGTTAGGATTTATGACAACAAAAAACGCTCAATCTTTCGATTGAGCGTTTTTTTATATATGATACTTAAGCTATTCTAAATTTATAGAGAAGCTATTTGTTTTGATAATTTACTTTTTAAGTTAGCCGCTTTATTAGAATGTATAATATTACGTTTAGCTAATCTATCAATCATACTTACAACTGTAGGGTATAATGTTTCAGCAGATTTCTTATCTTCTTCAGCACGTAATTTTTTCAATGCATTACGCATTGTTTTGTGTTGGTATTTGTTACGTAAACGCACTGCTTCGTTTCTTCTAATTCTCTTTAATGCTGACTTGTGATTTGCCATTTTTCTTCTATTTTGTTTTATTTAGGACTTTTAAATCCTCAATTTTTTTTATGTAGTCCGTAGGGGAATCGAACCCCTGTTACCAGGATGAAAACCTGGCGTCCTAACCCCTAGACGAACGGACCGTTGTTTAGTTGGAACTTGTTTATTGGAAATCTCTTTAAAATCAACTTCCCTTTTATTCGTAGTCCGTAGGGGAATCGAACCCCTGTTACCAGGATGAAAACCTGGCGTCCTAACCCCTAGACGAACGGACCATTACATTGCGCAATTGCGGATGCAAAAATACAACTATTTTTAACTATTGCAATAGCTAATTATTATTTTTTTAAATTTTAATACGCCTTTGCAAATAACACCCTTTTTGAAGATGGTTTTCCAGTAACAATACAAACACCTTCTTCAAGCTTAACATCGATTGGAATACAACGTATTGTTGCCTTCGTCTCATTTTTTATACGCTCTTCCGTTTCCGGAGTACCATCCCAATGAGCAGAAATAAAACCAGCTTTATTTTTTAAAATTTCTTTAAATTCATCATAAGAATTAACTTCAGTAATATGATTTTCTCTATAATCATATGCTTTTTTATAGATATTATTCTGAATATCTTCCATCAAAAATTCGATTTTACCGATAACCTCTTCTGCTTTTACAGTCTCTTTTTCAAAAGTATCACGACGAGCAACCTCATAGGTGCCATTGTCCATATCTCGTTGACCAATTGCCAAACGAACAGGAACCCCCTTTAACTCATACTCCGCAAATTTATAACCAGGCTTATAGGTATCTCTATTATCATACTTGACCGAAATTCCTTTTGCTCGTAATTCTTTCACTAAAACATTCACTCTTTCAGAAATAGCCTCAAGCTGTTCTTCTCCTTTGTAAATAGGCACAATTACTACCTGTATCGGCGCCAATTTTGGAGGTAACACCAAGCCATTATCATCACTATGCGTCATCACTAAAGCCCCCATTAATCTTGTAGAAACTCCCCAAGAAGTAGCCCAAACATACTCTTGAGTACCTTCTTTGGTAGCAAACTTTACATCAAAAGCTTTTGCAAAATTCTGTCCTAAAAAATGCGAAGTTCCAGCTTGTAATGCTTTCCCATCCTGCATCAAAGCTTCAATACAGTAGGTCTCTAGGGCTCCAGCAAAACGTTCTGTTTCGGTTTTTAGTCCTTTTATCACAGGAACAGCCATATGATTCTCTGCAAAATCGGCATATACATCCATCATTCTTTCCGCCTCTTCAATAGCTTCTTTTTCTGTAGCATGAGCCGTATGCCCTTCTTGCCACAAAAATTCAGTTGTACGTAAAAACAAACGAGTACGCATTTCCCAACGCACAACATTTGCCCATTGGTTAATTAACAAGGGTAAATCTCTATACGATTGAATCCATCTTCTATAAGTATCCCAAATAATAGTTTCAGAAGTGGGTCTAACAATTAACTCTTCTTCTAATTTGGCATCTGGATCAACAATAATTCCACTGCCATCGTCAGCCATTTTTAATCTATAATGGGTTACAACAGCGCATTCTTTGGCAAATCCTTCTACGTGACTAGCTTCTTTGCTTAAGTAAGATTTAGGTATAAACAATGGGAAATAGGCGTTTTCATGCCCAGTCTCTTTAAACATTTTATCTAAAGCCGCTTGCATTTTTTCCCAAATAGCATAGCCATAAGGCTTAATCACCATACACCCTCTTACTCCTGAATTTTCAGCTAAATCAGCTTGAACAACAAGTTCATTATACCATTTAGAATAATCCTCGCTTCTTTTCGTTAACTTTTTACTCATAACAACTAGTTTGGCACAAAACTTGCACCTTTATTAAAAAATAGTTTGGTAAAACTAACTATTTTTACAATGTTCAACAATTAAATCTCTAATGATGATACATCCACTACCCCACCAAAAAGTCAGAATCGCATTAATAATGCCGATTATGATATTAGTACTAGTTTCTTGTGGTTCTTACCAACAATCATCCTATTACGATAATGATGGTATTTACTCAAATGATAATCAACAAGTTACGGAAAATCATCCGCAGCAAAATCAAAGCCCGAACAATCAATATGAAAATTATTTCGGCCAAAAAGCAGACCAATATCAAGAAATACTAGAGAATGAGATTTTTACGGATATTGATGGTTATTATGGTCAAACGGAAAATGACAGTATTGATTCCTATAATCAAGACTATGAATATGATGATTACAATGACTATAATAGTTATGGTGGATGGGGAGATAACCCAACCAGTGTTACTGTAAATTTCAACAACAATTTAGGTTGGGGTGCCTATGGTATGGGATGGGATTATTACGGTTATGGTTATAACAACTGGGGCTGGGGTGGTTATGGATCATACTGGGGAAGACCATGGGGCTGGAACAGCTACAACTATTGGGGTGGTTACGGCTATGGCTTTGGATATGGATATTATTCTCCGTATTACTCTAACCACTATTATAGTCCGTACTACAACAGGTACAATAATAGAAATTATGCCTATACCTATGGTAGAAGAAGTAATTATCGAACAAACAACTTAAGTAGATCATATACAAATACCGCACTAAGAGGAAGATCAAATACTTCAACAACTGGTAGATATTCAACGACTGGACGGACATCAAGAAATTCAACTGCCTATAGAGCTGGAACGGCAAGCAGCAGAAACAGTAGCTATAGAACAGCGAGAAGCACAAGAGTTCAACCAAGGTACAATAGCAGTTCTAGAAGTAGTCAAAATTATAGAGGAACTTCCCCAAGTAGCACTCAAAGAGAAACTAATAGCAGAACTTATAGAAGCTCAACACCTTCTAGAACCTACACACCAAGAAGCTCTACAAGATCAAGTGGTTCAAACACAAGATCGTCAAGCGGTGGCACTTATAGAAGCTCAGGAAGCAGCTCTAGAAGTAGTAGTCCGGCTGTAAGAAGTAGTTCAAGCAGTTCTAGTCGAAGCAGTAGCAGTTCGAGTAGAAGCTCAAGCAGCGGAAGTTCATCAAGATCTTCTTCAGGAAGTAGTAGAAGTAGAGGCAATTAATCATAAATTATTATACCTAAAAAAAATTGAAATGAAAAAGTATTTTATTTTAATCATGACGTTGGTATGCACATATGCAAGCGCTCAAAACATAAATGATGTATTACGATATAGTACTGAAAATATTCAAGGTACTGCACGTTTTCAAGGAATGAGTGGCGCTTTTGGTGCCCTAGGAGGAGATTTATCTTCATTAAATATAAATCCTGCAGGTTCAGCTGTTTTTAGCAATAGTCAGTTTACGATCTCTGGAACAAATTACCATCTCAAGAATGAAGCCAGAATAGGCAATAGTTATATGCCTTACACTACAAATAACAATATTGAATTTAATCAAATAGGAGGGGTTTTTGTTTTTAAAAATAATGACCCTAATACAGATTGGAAAAAAATAAGCTTAGGTTTAAATTTTGATAGAGTTCAAGATTTTGATAATTATAGTTCTTCCTCCTACGCTACAGAAGCAGGATTAGATAATTATTTTTTGAATTTCGCTCAAGGAACACCCTTAGGGCCCCTTTTATTACAAAATGGAGAATTAATAGAAAACGCTTATTTAGATATCGGGGCTAGCCTTGGATATGGTGATCAACAAGCTTTTTTAGGAATTTTTGGAGGAATTATAGATGCTGTTAACCCGGATGATGATGACAATACCGACTATGTAAGCCTTGCGCAATACAATACCGTAAATCAAGACTACCGCAAAATAACAACAGGGTACAACGACAAATACACCCTTAATGTAGCTTCTCAATATCAAGATAATTTGTACCTAGGTGCTTCAATAAACATTCATAGTATTTTCTATGACCAATTAACACAGATAACTGAGAATGGTTACAATTCTAATTCGGAAGTCCAATTTACAACCTTTGATAATTTGTTAAGAACCGAAGGGAATGCTTTTTCTTTTAGCTTAGGTGCAATTGCAAAATTGAATACTAATATTAGAGTTGGTGGTAGCTACCAATCTCCAACATGGTATCGTTTATCGGATGAATTTTCACAACAAATCAATTCCACTATTGCAGATGTTGATATAAATTTCATCAATTTTAATGTCATCAACCTTTATGAAAAGTACACTATTAAAACTCCAGGAAAACTAACTGGCAGTTTAGCTATAGTTTTTGGTGCTGATGGCTTGTTAAGTTTAGATTACGGTTATCAAGATATGTCACAAGCAGAGCTTAGACCAGAATCTGATACTGCTTTTTCTTCTGAAAACTCCTTTATAAGAGAACAATTACAACCTGTATCGAGTGTAAGACTTGGTGGAGAGTACAGAATTGATCAAGTAAGTTTAAGGGCTGGTTATCGTTACGAACAGAGTCCGTATGCGGATAAAACCATAGGGGATTTAAATGGTGTTTCTGGCGGTATAGGTTACAACTTTGGTCCGAGTAAACTTGATTTAGCTGTAAACACATACGCTCAAAATTACAAAGAGAATGTATTTAATACAGGACCTACATTAAATATCGACAGAAATAATACCAATGTCACCTTATCCTACACTGTAAATTTCTAGGGTATTTATAAAAATTTAGATTCATAAAGGCCTTCGAAAGTTGGCCTTTATCTTTTTAAAGAAAAGTGATTTTGAAGTGTTTTTGCGACGATAATTCCATTTTCCTGTTCTGCATATTCAAAGCGAAACCAATAATCTGAAGCTGGCATAGGATTACCAATATACGTACCATCCCAAGTACTGTTCACATCTAATTGTTTCAGAAGCTTACCGTAGCGATCAAAAATAAAAACGACAGGATCTACAATACTTGAATCTTCAATGCCTTTAATATTCCAACCATCATTTATACCATCTGCATTGGGTGTGAAAAATTTGGGATAACCTATTACCAAAAATTCGATGGGTTCCGTAATACCACATCCATTTTTATCATTGATTATAACCGTATTGACCCCTGGAGGCACATCTAAGAACTCGGGATCATCTTGAAATTCTCCACCATTGATGGCATATTCAAATGAACCATTACCTCTAGCATCTTCAACTTCTATTCGAATATTATTGCTATCCACCAAATAATCTGTAACGATAACTTCTCTTAACACTGGCGCTCCAAAAATTGTTATAAGAATTCCACCATCATCAACAACTGTAGGTGGTGTTCCTGATGCTGTTGTTATGGTCACAAAATACCTCCCAGAATTTGCAATTTGGGCTGGAATGATTAATTCTGAAGCTGTAGCCGCAGGTCCTGTTAATAAGTTAGCATCATCAATAACCCCATCATCCTCATAATCCACAGACCACGTAATAGAATCAATGTCTGGACCAGCTGGTGAACGCAATGCACTTAATGTTATATCTGGATCACCCTCACAGGCTACAATATCCAATCCTAAAAACTCATCACGTAAGGTACAATCTAAGGCGGTATTTTGATTAGCACTAACCGAACTACCTGTAAATGTTAGTTCAAAAGGCTCTGGATCTCCATCAAAATTAGTATTGTAATTATTAATAAGGATATAGTATATTTCACCCGCTGTAACATCTAAATACTCATCATAAGTATTAAGGCTTTGTGTTAAATTAGGTCGACCCACATCACCGTTTTCTGGATTCACCCCTAATCCTGTAAAATCTGTATTATTAACTTCATAATTACAGCGGATAGGATCAGCCGTGCCATTACTAATTGTGGCACAGTCCACATCTGGTCCATAAACAGCAAAATCCCATTCCGCAGTTGCAGAAAGGGCTTCTATATCAAATCCAACTTGCCCATCTGTTCCCGCTCTAAATACAAACCAAGAAGTATTGTGCTCTATATTAGCAGAACTAACACTACCTTTTTCTAGACAACCTGTTTGGGTGATTACTTCTGGATCAAAATCATCAATATCACCAAGACCATCAGCTATTCCTAAATAGGGCATATCAGCACAAACGGGTATGGCTGTTCTACAATCGGGAGAGTTTTGTGATTGAATAGTTGTAGAGAACAACATTAGACAAAGAAAGCAAAATAATATTCTCATGATATAAAGCGTCTGTTACTTTTAAGTAACTATATATACGCTACTTTAGTATGTTTGGTCGGCGTTTTTTGCGTTTAATCGATGAAATACATCCTTCAATTGTTACTTATCGTTTGAGAGTAAAATGATTTTCAATGTATTTCGCTACAATACGATCTCCATTATCATCTAAATAACTCAATTGAAACCAATAATCAGACGCTGGCATTTGAAGTCCGTTATAAAAACCATCCCAAGTTGATTTTGAAGGGTCTAATTGCCTTATTAATTTTCCATATCGATCGTATATTAATACAATAGGACTGTTTAATTCTTCCAAGCCTTCTATAAACCATTCATCATTTACCCCATCTCCATTGGGAGAGAAAAATTTCAAAAAACCCATCACTAAAACAGTTTCAGTTGCCACACCACACCCCTTTAAATCATTCACCGAAACCACATACTTTCCAGGTAAAACATCTTCAAAAAAAGAATCCTTTTGATAAGCACCACCATCAAGTCGATACTCATAGTCACCGCTGAATTCCGTCTCAATAGTGATTGTATTATTTTCTTGTAAATCTTCAATTATAATATTTGATATTTTAGGTGTATTCGAAACAACCACTTCAACAGTAAAGCTTTCACTGCACATAATTCCAGAAACCATAGTTGAAATAGTCAAATTGTAACTACCCCCATTAATAACATTCAGAAGCGGTGTTACTTCTCCAGAATCCCATTGATATAAAAAACTACTATTAGGTGTATCATCTCCTATTGTTGCACTTAAGGTTTCTTCACACAAATAAACAACGGAAGGGAAATCTTGGACGATTTCCTCCGAAACTATGATATCAAAATCTTGAGATACATCATAACAATTAGGGTTTTCAAGTGAAGTCACCCTTATATAAATTGTTTCTGTTCCTGGATTTTTTGGATGATTTTTATCCAAACTTAGAACACCATTCACCGCGTTAGAGAATGTACTATGATATGAAACAATAAATTCTTGAGAACTTTGACTACCTAATACTTCAACATCAACATTCGATAAATCATAATTATTTTCATCAAAGCATAATACTTTATCTTCAACTGCATTCGCTACAGGATTCGCAGAAAATGAAACTTGCACATCACTAATAATATTACCAGGTGTAGTATTTACTACAACTCTGTATTCTGCAGAATCAACAATGACTAAGGTTCTGTTATTTTCTCCAATTATTTGAGCAAACCCATTCCCGATGTTTTTATACCATTCATAACTAGTAGCATCTGTTGTCGTCGCATCTAATTCTACAAAGTCGTACTCACATGCAGCAATTGGCGGCCCCAATAAATTACTAATTATAGAACAATCTAATACATCTTCAGCGTTTGTTCCTGAAAACTGTATAGAAAATCCTGAATTATTATTAGAAAAATTATTTATTAGCAAATAATAATTTTCACCTGCTCCTACATTAAGCCAATCTTCATAACTAATATTATCAACATTCCCGGTTGGATCTTCCCCTACCCCTAGAAACGAATTTTCAAAATCATTGTCCAGAAAATTACATCGAACAGGCTCTCCAAGGTTATCACAATCATTTGATTTATACAAAGCAAAATCCCAATCTTCTGAAGAATTCACACTAATATTAAAACCAAATCGACCAGCCGATGCTGTTCTAAACTGGTACCATGACGAGTTGGATTCAATAGCACCAGATAATGTTTTTTCTAAACAACCAGATTCATCTGCTCCATTAAAATCATCTATGCCAAAATCATTAGTTCCACTATTTACAGGAGTATTATTACAAATAGGAATTGCAGTTGAGCAATCTGGAGAAATTTGTGCAACAGTAAAAAATGAAACGAATAAAAAAATTAAAACAATGCTATATTTCATATCGAGATACTCCTTCGTAAGCCTAAATCTATAAAGACGACAAAAGCTGAACTAATTAATGTTGTGTAACTAGGTAAACATGCTATTAAATATTAGATAATGTATATCTTTGCAGCACTTAAGAGATGATTTAAAATGAAAATTGACAGTACATTAGAAGAGCATTTTGAACAATTAGGGGATAATCATATATCCACTTCTGAAGAAACTCCGTTACGAAAAAATGCATTTGAATTGAGTGATGATGAAAAAATCATCAAAATCAGAGAAAATGTTGCCCAAATTATGGAAACATTAGGTTTAGATTTATCGGATGATAGCTTAAAAGGAACTCCTAATAGAGTGGCTAAAATGTTTGTGAACGAAATATTCTCTGGTCTACATCCTAAAAGAAAACCTAAATCTTCAACTTTTGATAATAAGTATAAATATGGTGAAATGTTGGTGGAAAAGAACATTACACTTTATAGCACCTGTGAACACCATTTTCTACCAATTGTTGGTAGAGCACATGTAGCCTATATTTCTAACGGAAGTGTTGTAGGTCTTTCAAAAATGAATCGTATTGTCGATTATTTTGCTAAAAGACCTCAGGTACAAGAACGCTTAAACATTCAAATAGTCCGAGAACTTCAGAAAGTATTGAACACAGAAGATGTAGCCTGCGTTATTGATGCAAAGCATTTATGTGTTAATTCTAGAGGTATTCGTGATATTGAAAGTAGCACAGTTACGGCCGAATATGGTGGTAAATTTAAAGAAGAAGCCACTCGACGTGAATTCTTAAACTTCATCAAATTAGAAACAAAATTTTAAAGTTTTTCTTTACGAATGCAATTATATAAAAGTCAGCCTCTAAAAGTTTACAATTCTCTATCTGGAAAAAAAGAAGTTTTAACACCTATACACGAAGGTAATATTGGAATGTATGTCTGTGGGCCTACCGTTTATAGCAATGTACATTTAGGTAATTGCCGCACTTTTATGTCTTTTGATATGATTTTCAGGTATCTTAAACACCTTGGTTACAAGGTTCGGTATGTTCGTAACATAACAGATGCAGGACATTTAGAAAATGATTCAGATGATGGAGAAGATAAAATTGCAAAAAAAGCACGATTAGAACGTATAGAGCCTATGGAAGTTGTACAGCGTTATACTGTTGATTTCCACAATATTCTTCAGAAATTTAATTTTTTACCACCAAGTATAGAACCTACGGCAACAGGTCATATTATTGAGCAGATAGAAATTATTAAAGATATCCTAGAAAAAGGATACGCCTATGAAGTTAATGGCTCTGTTTATTTTAATGTTCCAAAATTTAACGAAACACATAATTACGGTAAGTTAAGTGGTCGGAAATTAGAAGACATGATTGCCAATACGCGTGAACTTGCTGCGCAAGATGAAAAGCAAAGCCCCCAAGATTTTGCACTGTGGAAAAAAGCAGAACCTCAACATATCATGCGTTGGCCCTCTCCATGGGGTGATGGTTTCCCTGGGTGGCATCTAGAATGTACTGCGATGAGTACAAAATATTTAGGAGAGTCTTTTGATATTCACGGTGGTGGAATGGATTTAAAATTCCCACATCATGAATGTGAGATTGCACAGGCAGAAGCCTGTAATGGTGTATCACCAGTTAAATATTGGTTACATGCCAATATGTTGACAATGAATGGTAAGAAAATGGCGAAATCTACGGGTAATAACATATTACCAGAAGAGATCTTTACAGGAAAGAATACTATACTTTCTAAGCCTTTTTCGCCTACTGCTGTACGTTTTTTTATGATGCAAGCGCATTATACTAGTATCCTAGATTTAAGTAATGATGCCTTACTTGCTTCTGAAAAAGGGTATACAAAATTAATGGAAGCTCTAACATCACTAGAAGCATTAGAAACAAAAACGAGCTCAGATTTTAATGTAACCCTTTGGAAGCAGAAATGTTATGATGCAATGAATGACGATTTTAACACTCCAACGTTAATTGCTCATTTGTTTGAAGCTGTTAAACATATAAATTCTATAAAAGAAGGCCATGAAAGTATTTCTGAAAGCGACAAAGCGATTTTACAAGAAACACTAAATGCTTTTGTATTTGATATTTTAGGCCTAGAAAACAAAGGAGATTCAAATGTAGATTCCGATAAATTATCAGGTGTTGTCACTTTATTGATACAACTTCGTAAAGAAGCTCGCGACAATAAAGACTTTGCCACATCAGATAAAATAAGGGATCAATTGGCGGCCTTAGGTATTCAATTGAAAGATGGCAAAGACGGAACTACGTTTAGCGTAGCTTAATGTATGTTACGCTGCATTTTTAACTGATATTCTCCAGGAGAAATATGTTGTTTAGTTTTGAAAACTCGATTAAAATAAGATCGACTTTCAAAACCACACTCCATATAAACATCCTTTATTTTTCGATTTGAATTTTGAAGCAAACTTACTGCAAGTTTGATGCGCTCATTATTAATGAATTCAACAGGTGAAATACCCAATTCATTTTTAAACACTCTATGAAAATGCGAAGAACTCATACATGCTTTTTTGCTTAAATCTTCTATCGTCAAAGGTTCATTAAGATTTTCACGAATAAATTTGATTATAAAAGCAAGTCTATTATCACCACTTAGCGCTAATGTTTCCCGTGTATATATTTTCTGCTCGTTAGTTTGTAGAATTCTAATGATTAATTCCCGCAACATATTATCTACAAAAAAGTCTTTAGAAGGATGATTTTCAGTGAATAAAAATAAAAGACGCTGTAATATCTGATATATACCTAAGTCATTTACAAAATGAAAATTATAATCCATTAAACCCCATTCGCGACCATTATCCTTTGGCATATCCTCATTCATTAATTGCAATACCTTATTAATTTTCTCTTCGGAGATTGCCATCGCCATACATTTGGTTGGATTTTTATAACGAGCCTCAGGGAAATCAATACACATAGCTTCATTTGCTGGTAATATTAAAGATTCTCCAGGTAAAAAATCAAAAGATTGATGGTCTCGTAAATGCATTACTTTTTTACCTATAATCATGCTTGCTAACACTGGTTGCTCAAACTTTAGCAATACCTGACTTGCCTGTTGATGTGTTTCAAAAACATGCATAGCAGCATTTCTTAACGTATAAGAAGTTTGGTTCTCAACAAGCGACTCCAATTTCCTTCCTTTTAAAAACTTGTCAGACAATTCCACCATAGCAATTCTTATTTTGACAATAGATCATACACTAAACCTATTAAATGTATAAAATAATATACTAAATATTGTTAAAATATTAAAATATAGCAGCATTGTTCATCAAGTTGATAGAATTCTTCAGACTTATTAAAATAAGGTAAACTAATTTTAGGAAGTGATTGCTATTCAAACATTTAGAAGTTTCTAATCACTTCAAAAAAAAATAAATCCTTAAAATATTAAGATTATGAGTAATGCACAGACAACAGAACGTAAAGTTTTAGAAAAGCCAAAATTCAAAACGCAATATGAAAATTATATAGGTGGTAAATGGACATCGCCTATTAAGGGCGCATATTTTGATAACACATCACCTGTAGATGGCAATGTTTTTACCAAAATTGCAAGATCTACAGCTGAAGATATTGAATATGCTATTGATGCCGCTTGGAAAGCAGCACCAGAATGGAATAACTCATCAGCGACAACACGTAGTAACATGCTTTTAAAAATTGCCGATGTTATGGAACAAAACTTGGAAATTCTGGCTAGAGCTGAAACTTGGGATAATGGTAAGGCAATTCGCGAAACACGTGCCGCAGATATTCCTTTAGCTGTAGATCATTTTAGGTACTTCGCTGGTGTCATTAGAGCTGAAGAAGGCTCTGTAAGCGAATTAGACTCTAATACGGTAGCACTGAATGTAACGGAACCATTAGGAGTAGTTGCACAAATAATTCCTTGGAATTTTCCTATTCTAATGGCCACCTGGAAACTTGCCCCAGCTTTAGCCGCAGGTAATTGTGTAATTCTAAAACCCGCCGAGCAAACGCCAGTAAGTATTTTAATTTTAATGGAATTAATAGAGCATATTCTTCCTGCTGGAGTTCTGAATGTTGTGAACGGTTTTGGAACGGAAGCAGGTAAACCATTGGCATCTAGCCCTAGAATTAATAAAGTAGCTTTTACGGGAGAAACAACTACCGGTCAATTAATCATGCAATATGCCTCAAAAAACATCACTCCAGTTACTTTAGAATTGGGAGGGAAATCTCCAAATATCTTTTTTGAAAATATTATGGATGCTGATGATGATTTTTTTGACAAATGTTTAGAAGGCGCGGTAATGTTTGCTTTAAATCAAGGCGAAGTTTGCACTTGCCCCTCTCGAATGTTAGTTCAGGAAAGCATTTTTGATAAGTTTGTGGAACGTGTTGTGGAACGCACAAAGGCCATAAAACTTGGACATCCTCTTGATCCAACTACCATGATGGGTGCACAAGCTTCTAATGATCAATATGAAAAAATATTAAACTATATCCAAATAGGCAAAGAAGAAGGATGCGAAGTGCTTACCGGTGGAGAAGCAGCTTATAATGAAGGTTTAGAAGGCGGATTTTATATTCAACCAACAATCTTAAAGGGGAACAACAAAATGCGCGTATTTCAAGAAGAAATTTTTGGTCCAGTCGTATGCGTAACTTCGTTTAAAGATGAAGCAGAAGCTATAGAAATAGCAAATGATACTTTATATGGTTTAGGTGCGGGCGTATGGACAAGGGACACCCATCAAGCATATCAAATTTCTCGTGCTGTTCAAGCCGGAAGAGTTTGGGTGAACTGTTACCACCTGTATCCAGCACATGCGCCATTCGGGGGATATAAAAAATCAGGAATTGGTAGAGAGAACCACAAGATGATGCTAAGTCACTACCGACAAACTAAGAACATGCTGATTTCCTATGATAAAAAAGCTATGGGATTCTTTTAAAACCAATTATTCATGAGCACAAAAAGAGTTTTAGTTACCGATAAAGCCGTAGCAGTTATAGACACCCTAAAAAAAGAGCATGGCGAACTTATGTTTCATCAAAGTGGTGGTTGCTGCGATGGCTCCTCTCCTATGTGCTTTGAAAAAGGAGAATTAATGCTAAATGAAAATGATGTTTGGCTAGGTACTATTTCAGATTGTGAGTTTTATATGTCCAAAGATCAATTTGAATATTGGAAACATACCCAACTCACTATTGATGTAGTTCAAGGTCGAGGAGCAAGCTTCTCTTTGGAAATTCCTTTAGGTGTTCGATTTTTGGTAAAATCGCGATTGTACTCAGAAGAGGAAGTTCAAAATTTGGAACCTATTACCTATGCCACATCATAATTGGATGCACCTTATCTATATAAAACCCGCTCTTCGGCGGGTTTTATCATTCCTATACTTTATTGTATTTTTGATATTGATTAACGCTATTTCATAACTTCATTTTTTAGATGAAAAAAATACTAATTGCACCTTTTATTTTTTTGGTTCGATTTTATCAATTAGTAATATCACCATATACTCCTGCGAGCTGTCGCTACTCTCCTACCTGCTCTCAATATACTCTTGAAGCACTAAAAAAACACGGTCTCATAAAAGGAGGATGGCTAGCTATTAAACGTATTTTTAGTTGCCATCCTTGGGGCGGCAAAGGGTATGACCCAGTACCTTAAAAATAGCAACCATTTTCTTTATATAAATTTCCATTTTCTTTACTAAGCTTCTGGTTGCCTAGCTTCTATTTTCTTATCTTAGCCCTTCAAAATTATTGTGAATGTACTTTTTAGGTATTACTTGGAACCCCAATGACACCCTTTTTAAAATTGGGTTTATACAAATTAAATATTATAATCTTCTTTGGATTGCTGCTTTTGCCTTTGGCTGGTACCTCATGAAAAAGATTTTTTTGAAAGAGAAAAAAACGGTAGAACAGCTAGATTCCCTTTTTATCTATACGGTGCTAGCGACAATGCTTGGCGCACGCTTAGGACATGTATTCTTTTATGACTGGGCCTATTACAAAAACCATCTATTAGAAATACTTCTTCCCATACGTGAAAATGTTAACGAATCTCTTTTTGGATTTATAAAAGGATATGAATTTACAGGATTTACAGGGTTAGCTAGCCATGGTGCTGCCATTGGGATTATTGTGGCCATGTATTTATATGTTAGAAAAAATCCAGAATTTAAGGTACTTTGGATTTTAGACCGAATTGTAATTCCTGTTGCTATAGGCGCCTTTTTTGTGCGTTTGGGTAACTTTTTTAACTCTGAAATTGTTGGCAAAACAGTAGAAAAGTCATTTATTTTCGCTACTCGCTTTGTAAGAAATTCTGATGATCTTCCTGCCTATAAGGCACTTGAAATCACGAAAGCAAAAACGTCAAATATTGCGTATAAGCTTATTGAAAATAATCCAAAATTTTCTGAAGTATTAGAAAAAATTCCGTTTCGCCATCCCGCACAATTATATGAAGGGATTAGCTATATTTTTGTTTTTATCATCTTATATTATTTCTATTGGAAGACCGACAAAAAAAACAAACCAGGATTCTTATTTGGTACTTTTTTAGTCTTATTATGGTCCATCCGATTTTTTGTAGAATTTGTAAAAGAGCGTCAAAACTCACTTGATGAATCTATGGAATTACTTTCTATTGGGCAATGGTTAAGCATTCCCTTTGTATTAATCGGACTTTATTTTATGTTCAGACCAACAAAATCATAATCCTATGCATAAGCTTAAGTTGATTTTTATTTTCATATTTGGGATAGCACTTTGCACTATATCCTGTAAAGACGAGAATAAAAATCCCATTAAAACGGAACCCATAGCTTTTAAAAAAGAAGGTGATCTAACCATTTACAAAGCAAAAACCGATTCTATAGTAGCCTCATTTGAGATTGAAATTGCGGATACCGATTATGAAACTGAAACAGGTTTAATGTATCGAAAGTCGATGAAAAGCAATAGAGGTATGTTATTTATATTTCCAGATGTAGCTATGCATTCTTTTTATATGAAGAATACAGAAATTCCTTTAGATATCATATTTATCGATGCAAACATGCGAATAGCAAGTTTTCAAGAGAACGCAGAACCATATAATGAAAACGGATTGTCTTCGCAAGTCCCGATTAAATACGTTTTGGAATTAAATGCGGGACTTGCCGAAAAATTACTGATAGAAGTAAAAGATAGTATTTCGTTTAAAAAATTATAATCTCTTTATCAGATGGACTATTTAATGAATAGCATAACATCTGAAAGACTTCTTTTTAGAAAACTAACCGCTGACGACTTCCAGGCTTGGCTTCCTTTCCATCAAGACAAAAGAACATCTGAATACTGGTCTGGCTTACCTAATACCCCTGTAGCTGCTTGTAAGGCAGATTTTGAGAGAACATTTTATCGTTACCAAAACAACCTAGGAGGAAAATTGGCATTAATTGAGAAAAACACAGGTATTTTTATAGGACTTTGCGGCTTACTTGTCCAGCAAGTAGCTGGTAATGAAGAACTCGAAATTGCCTATTCTCTACTGCCCAACTATTGGAAAAAAGGTTTTGCTCGTGAAGCTGCCCAACAATGCAAAATATTTGCTAGAGAACATCAATTGGCAAATTCATTAATTTCTATTATTCATATGGATAACTTGCCCTCACAAAAAGTAGCATTAAACAATGGCATGAGAATAGACACAACAACAACTTATCATAATAATCCTGTGTTTATTTTTAGAGTTAAAATTTAAACATCATCGTATTGTATTATTTCAAAAAAAAATTGAATCCGTAAAATGGAACATTGGACAATCTTCATCACTAATAAATCAAACACCACAAACTTCATTGCATCACTCCTAGAAAAAAATTCAAGTTCTGATTTAAAAGCACTTAATAGCTTAAAAGGTGCTGTATTATCCAAAGCAACAATTGATAACTTAATTAATGAAGAAGAACGGCATGACCGAAAAATAGCGACTAAAAACAGCAATCAATCCTTAAAATCGATGTCTAGTGGCGAACAGAAAAAAATAGTCCTAACCTATATTTTAACTACCAATCCAGATTATATAGTTCTTGATAACCCTTTCGATAATTTGGATTCTGAATCCAAGAAACAACTAAAAAAGCAATTAAAATCGTTAAGCTCAAATATAATTCTCATAGTACTTATTAGTAGAAAAGATGATGCCCCTGAGTTCATAAACAATCAAGCCATACTCACTGAAAAAGGAACACTAAAGAAAATCAGTAATTCCCAAACATCAATAGAAGGCAAAGATTTTTCTCACTTTAAGATCCCTGCCGCATTAAGAACCATAGCGTACAAAAATGACCCATTAATACATCTAAAAAATATTAATGTAAGTTATGATGGTCACCCAATATTAAGCAATATCAATTGGAAAATTAATACTGGCGACTTCTGGCAGTTAAAAGGTGCTAATGGTAGTGGAAAAACTACACTTCTCTCTATGATTACAGGAGAAAATAGTAAAGGTTACGGACAAGAATTATATCTTTTTGGACAAAAAAAAGGAAGTGGCGAAAGTATTTGGGATATAAAGAAAAAGATTGGCTACTACGCTCCAACATTAACGCACAATTTTTATGGTTCCCACACCATAGAGCACATGCTAATATCTGGTTTAAATGATTCTATCGGACTTTACAAATATCCGACAGAAATACAATTACGATTAGCTAAAGATTGGTTAGAAGTGCTTGGAATGTCTCCTCAAAAAGATGCGATTTTTTTAGAACTCCCCATTGGACAGCAAAGACTAGTCATGGTAGCTAGAGCCATGATCAAGCACCCTTTACTACTAATACTTGATGAACCGACTGAAAATTTGGATGATGAAAGTGCTTCTTTATTTGTGGCTTTAATTACTAAAATTGCCCAAGAGAGTACAACGGCTATCCTTTTTGTTTCACATCGAGATGAACCAGGATTAAATCCAAAGAAAATATTTGAGCTTCATAAAACAAAAAATGGAGCTGTAGGCACTATCCTAAAATAAATAGAGCTGCAAATTACAGCTCTATTTAATAAAATTGAATACGAATATTATCTAGACACTTTTCCTTGCGGAAAACTCGCTGCTACATTAGATCCAATTTGCTGAACGCCCATAGCGTCTGCATCAATATCACCTGCTAAGGGTTTTAAAGTAAATGGAGCTTCACTATTATCAGGATAAGGCTCAATGCTAATAACTGCAATTTTACCTCTCACATCAGTTGGAAAAGTTAATCCACTTGGTGCATTTAAAAGAAAATCTTCTCCAGGAAATGCTGGCCCAGGGTTGGCTCCACTAAAAGTACCCGCGTCGTCAGCGCCGTCAATCGATGTAAAAGTACCTGTTGTTACAGGCACACCTTCTATAACTACCCATCCTTCATATTTCCAACCAGCCTCTAACGTTGGTAATTCCAAACCTGCAACTGCACTACCCGTAGCATTATTTAAAAACCAAATACCACTATACTTCTCTTCTTCCACCCCAGTGCCCGTTGGTGCAGCAATAATAAACTCCCCAGAAATAGCGTTAAATGAAGAAGCAACAGTAGCTGTTGTTAAAATTGCATTAGCTCCACTAAACTCACCAATAAATATTTTAGTAGCTGCAGGGGCTATTGACGGATCTGGATTAGGCTCAATAGAAAGCACAAAATTAGTAGCGCTATCTAATACAGCTGAATCCATGGTAAAGCTAGTTTGCGACAACTCATGATTATCATTTACAGAGAAAGTACCTGTTGAAACAGGAGTTCCATCAACAATAATCCAACCTTCATACAAATAATCACCCCCTAAATTATCTAATCCGGTTAAGCTTAAAGTAAGGTCCTTTGTGGAATCATCAACACTATTTTCATCATTATCGGAACACGAAGTAACTAGTAGTATTAAAACTAGCATAAATAAGTTTTCAAATTTCAAATTTTTCATTTCTGTTGTTTTTAAATTAGGAGACAAATTAATCGACTGGACATAACAGAAGTATCACAGAAGTATAAACTTTTAGTGACATTTGTAAGGAGATGATTTTAAAGACTACCAATACAACTATACCTTATACCCTAGAACAGCACAATGAATTTTTTAAAAAATCTGCATTGTGATACTAGTGTGATACTTTTTAACTTGATTCGTATGTAACTATGAAAAAAATATTAATAATAGAGGATGATCCTGAAATAATAAAACTTTTGGAGATTCATCTTACTGATTTAGTTTTTAAGATTTCAAAAGCCACCAATGGTATCACAGGACTACAAATGGCTTTGGAAAATAATTATGATATTATCATTCTAGACTTAACACTCCCGAATATGAACGGAATAGAAGTGTGTAAGCAACTAAGAGCGGTAAAAAACACGCCAATAATAATGTTGACCGCAAAATCTGAAGAAATTGATCGGGTTTTAGGATTAGAAATTGGTGCTGATGATTATATAACAAAACCATTTAGTATTCGAGAATTACTCGCAAGAATAAAGGCAGTTATGCGCAGAAACACTATCCTAAAAGAAGAAAAAAAAGGCTCTTCAATTATTCATATAGAAGGCATGCAAATAGATGTCAACAAAAGAAAAGTGCTTATCAATAATAAGAAAATTGAACTTTCTCCAAAAGAATTTGAGTTACTTCTTCTTATGGCAAACAACCCTGGAAGAAATTACACTAGAACAGAATTATTGAATATTATTTGGGGGTACAACTTTAGTGGATATGAACATACTGTAAATTCACACATCAATAGATTAAGAGCCAAAATAGAGGCCGATATGGCAAACCCAAATTACATACTCACCACTTGGGGAGTCGGTTATAAATTTAATGAAGATTTACCGGATGAATACTAAAAGTAAAGCACTAACACCCAAGCTCATTAAGAAATTATGGTTCGCATTTGGCATGTTGACCTTATTTATGGGAGTGTCGTATATAGTTATCACTGGCTACTACGCCAATAAATATAATAAAGCTACAATTCAACAAGTGAATGCTAATGTTGCAAATCATGTAATACAAGAAAAATTTTCCAATGCTTCTCCGTTTTTATCAGATGGCAGTGTAAACAAACCTTTATTTGGTGATTTAATGCATGATATGATGGCTGTAAACCGAAGTATCGAAGTCTATTTATTAAATGATGTAGGGGAGATTTTATACTCTGTGGTATTAGACCATAGCGAAAATTCTCCCTCTAAAACAGTCTCTTTAGATCCCATTGATAAATTTATTACTACAAATGGTCAGACGTATATTGAAGGTGATGACCCTAAAAACCCTGGAACAAAAAAAATATTTTCTGCAGCACCCTATAATGTTGATGGCAAGAAAGGTTTTATATATATTATTTTAGCTAGTGAAGACTTTCAACATATTAGTGCGAATTTACTTGGCTCCTATTTTAAACAGCTAGGATTTGGCGCATCGCTTTTAACCATGCTATTTTCGGCTATTATTGGTTTAATAAGCATCTGGTTCTTAACAAAGAACTTAAGATTAATAACCAGTACAGTAATAAGGTTTAGAGAAGGGGACTTAGAGGCTCGAATTGAAAATTCCGAAAATTCAGATATTGCCATATTTGCACATTCGTTTAATGAAATGGCAGATACAATTGTTGATAATATGGAAAAAATGAAATCAATTGATTTACTTAGAAGAGAATTAATTGCTAATGTATCTCATGATTTACGAACCCCATTAGCCGTTATAAAAGGCTATATTGAAACCATACAGATAAAAAAAGACACCTTATCTGAAAAAGAAAAGGATGAATATCTACAAATTACACACAACAATGTAGATAAACTTTCTAATCTCATAAACCAGTTATTCGAATATTCAAAATTAGAAGCTGAACAAATTACACCTATCAAAGAACCGTTTTCCATAACCGAACTTTCTTATGATTTGATAGCAAAATTTAAGGTTAAAGCACAAAAAAAAGAAATAAAACTATCCTTAGAGTGTCCAGAAGAAAACTGTATGGTTTATGCAGACCTTAGTCTTGTAGAAAGGGCTTTACAAAATCTAATTGAAAATGCCATAAAATACACAAATCCTTTCGGCTCAGTAACGCTCTCTCTTCATAAACTATCTGATAATATTGAAATTAACATCTCCGATACAGGTTCAGGAATCCCTGATAGTGAACAGCCCTATATTTTTGATCGCTATAAACAGGTAAACCAAGAAAGGAAACAAGGGTATGGTTTAGGTTTAGCTATCGTAAAAAAGATCATGGATTTACATGAAACTACTATTGTGGTATTAAGCAAGCCTAAAGAAGGAAGCTCATTTATTTTTCATTTACCTGCTTACCAAGTTTAATTACGTATAATATAAAACCCCTAGAGATAACTCTAGGGGTTTTATATTATACGTAAACTCAATAGCCTACATTTTCTAATTTGGAGTTTAACTATTCAACTCCGTCTTGCGTTTTTTTCTTTAATGTATCAAACATAATAGGGGTAGCAATAAACAAAGAAGAATAGGTACCTACAACAATACCTATGATCATCGCAAACATAAATCCTCTTAATGAATCTCCACCAAAAGTAAAGATTGCAATTAACACAATAATAGTTGTCAAAGACGTATTTAAAGTTCTTCCTAATGTACTATTTAAAGCTAAGTTGGTGTTTTCACCAGCTTTCCATCCACGCTCTGCGATAATTTCACGAATACGGTCGAATACAACCACAGTATCGTTAAGTGAATATCCAATCACCGTTAAAATAGCTGCAATAAATGCCTGATCTATTTCCATATTAAATGGCATTAATTTACCAAATAAAGAGAAGATCCCTAATACGATTAAGACATCATGGAAAACCGCAACAACAGCTCCCAGTGAAAATTGCCATTTACGGAAACGGAATAATATATATAAGAACACTACTGCTAAAGAACCAATGATAGCCCAAAACGCGTTGTTTTTAATATCATCCGCAATTGTAGGACCTACTTTCACAGAATGCATTATTCCAACAACCTTTTCATCGCTAGCGATCGTAAAGTCATTGTAGGTCATACCATCTGGAAGGTATTTTTGTAAAGTGGTAAATAATTTATCTTGTATTTCAGCATCAACCTCAATACCTTCAACATCTACCTTATACGGAGTTGTAATTTTAACTTGATTATCTTCTCCAAAAGTCTTCACACTAGTTCCGCTACCAAATACACCATTTAATTCTGTAGCCATCTCAGACGGATTAACTGGTTGTTCAAAACGTACTTGATATGATCTACCGCCAACAAAATCTACACCTTGCTGTAATCCTGCTCCGAAAAACAAAGAATACAAACCTATCAATACCAAAACAGATGAAAGAACATAAGCGATTTTTCTTTTTGACAAGAAATCGATACTTACATTCTTAAATAAATTCTTTGTTAAACTAGTTGAGAAATCTAATCTTCTTTCTTTGGCATCTAAATACCAACCTATTAACAATCTGGTTACGAAAATAGCCGTAAACAATGAAGTTAAAATACCAATAATTAAAGTTGTTGCAAATCCTTTAATTGGTCCTGAACCAAATATAAAAAGAATAACAGCAGTTAAACCTGTTGTGATGTTCGCATCTAAAATAGAAGACAATGCATTACTAAAACCATCAGCAATAGCTAATGTTTTCCCTTTACCTTTTGCAATCTCTTCCTTTATACGTTCAAATATAAGTACGTTAGCATCTACTGACATACCAATGGTCAATACAATACCTGCAATACCAGGCAATGTCAATACTGCCTTGATACTTGTTAATACACCAAATATTAAAAGTATGTTGAATAATAATGCAATATCAGCAAAAGCACCAGCTTTACCATAATAAAATATCATCCATACTAATACAAATACCATCGCAATAGCAAAAGAATTGAAACCACTTGTAATTGCTTCTTGCCCCAGAGATGGACCTACAATTTCCGACTGTACAATTTCTGCTCTAGCTGGTAATTTACCAGCACGAAGAACGTTTGCAATATCTTTAGTTTCATTAATCGTAAATGAACCTGTAATTTCTGAACGTCCACCAGATATACCACCTACTTGAGAAACTCCAGGTGCAGTATATACCTTGTTATCTAATACAATTGCAATACCAGTACCGTTAACATTAGCATCACTAGTTAATTTTTGCCATTCTTTAGCCCCTCTAGTATTCATGCTCATGCTCACCGCAGGTCTACTACGTTGATCAAAATCATCACGAGCATCACTAACGACATCACCACTTATTCTAGGAAGTCCAGATCGGTTAGATTTTAAAGCAAAAAGGCCAACTACCTCAGCACCCTCAGTTGGTCTTTCCCATAAGAATTTTGCAAACTGCAATTCTTTAGGCATCAACCTTCTTATTTCAGGCATATTTAAATATGCACTAATCTGTGCTGTATCTTTAGTTTGTGCTCTAACAAATGAATAGCTGCTAGGATCCGCAGGAATTAATAAATTCCCTAAAGGATTCACCTGACTAGTGAAATCAATAGAATCTTGTGCAACGTCAGATAGTAAAGAATCAATTTCCGATTCTTCTTTAGCAACCACTTCTGGTTGGTCTACCTCAACAATAGATTTTAATTTTTCGTTTGCATCAAACAAAAACTTATTCAAATATTGATTATCGGGTCTGTATGTTTCCCAAAATTCTAATTGAGCAGTACTCGATAGCAATTCTTGAGCTCTTGCAATATCTTTCGCTCCTGGCAATTCCACTAAAATACGTCCAGAAGTTCCTTCTCTCTGAATATTAGGCTGTGTAACACCAAAACCATCTATACGTTCTCTTAATACTTCAAAAGCAGAAACGATAGATTCATCAATTTTAGTTCTAATAATAGGCTTTACCTCATCATCAGACATTTGAAAATTAACTACATCGCTCAAACCTTTATTTGCAAAAATTTCTGGAGAAGCTAACTTCGTATCGCCTTTAATTTTTTCAAAAGATTGAAAAAATAGGTCCACATATGTATCACTACTATTTTTAGAAGCTGCATCCGCATCGGCCAAAGCTTTATTAAAAATTGGATTTGTAGTGTTATTTGCTAATCCTTTTAAAATATCTTTTACTGATATTTGAAGGGTAACATTAATCCCCCCTTTTAAATCTAATCCTTTATTAAGCTCTTTCTTTTTAGCATCATTATAGGATGTAAATCCTAAAATTGATTCTTCCCCGATTGAGTCTAAATACCTGACTTCTAAATCTTTTCTTTGATTTAAATAATCATTTTCAGTACTAGAAATACTGTTTTCCGCATAGTTAGCCGCTTTCTTTTCAACATTATTAGTGATGAATGTGTATGACAATTGGTAAATACTTACCAATCCAAACAAAAAAGCGAAAAGCTTTATAAGTCCTTTATTCTGCATTAGTTACTATTACTATATTAATTTTTGATTTTTTTTTGTAAGCGTGCAAATATATCATTTAAGAAAGAAATTGACAATATATTTTTACTTTTAAAAACAAGGGCAGTTATCTAAATGACAACTGCCCTTGTTTATTAGAATAAATATAATGTATTATAACTCTAATAAATCGTTAGTTTTCTTAACTCCTGCAGCACTTTCTTGCATTTTTGCTTTATCTGCATCACTTAAAGAAATATCAACTATTTTTTCGATTCCATTTTTTCCTAAAATAACAGGTACTCCTATACAAATATCAGTAAGGTTATACTCACCATTAAGCATTGTAGAGCATGGAAACATTTTTTTCTGATCACAAGCGATGGCTTGAACCATACTAGAAACAGCTGCACCTGGAGCGTACCAAGCACTTGTACCTAATAATTTAGTTAATGTTGCTCCACCTACTTTGGTATCTTCAGCTACTTGACTTAATCTTTCTTCTGATAAAAATTCAGAAACTTTTATACTATTACGTGTTGCATGACCTGTTAAAGGAACCATTCCAGTATCACTATGTCCACCGATTACCATACCATCTACATCTGATATTGGCGCCTCTAAAGCCTCCGCTAAACGATACTTAAAACGAGCACTATCTAAAGCACCACCCATGCCTATAATTTTATTCTTAGCCAATCCAGTAGTCTTATGAACCAAATAGGTCATTGTATCCATAGGATTACTAACCACTATTAAAATAACATTAGGTGAATGTTTAATAAGATTAGAAGAAACTGTTTTAACGATACCTGCATTAATACCTATCAACTCTTCTCTTGTCATTCCCGGTTTACGTGGAATTCCAGAGGTGATAACTGCAACATCACTTCCAGCGGTAGCAGAATAGTCATTTGTAATACCAGTAATTTTAGTATCAAAACCATTTAAAGAAGCTGTTTGCATAAGGTCCATCGCTTTTCCTTCTGCGTACCCTTCTTTAATATCTAATAAAACTACCTCTGATGCAAAATTCTTTATGGCAATGTACTCTGCACAACTTGCGCCAACAGCACCTGCTCCTACAACTGTAACTTTCATTTTATATATTTTATATATTGATTTTATAATGCTCAAAAATACTGAAATTTAATAGAAAAACATCGCTAAGAAATATTTTTTAAACCTCCTTTTTGTTAGTTTTTTATACAAAAAAATGACCTTAAATGTTAAAGAAAAGCGCAATTCACCGAAAATTCCTACAAAAACAAGTCATACATCGAAAAAAAAATAAATTACAACTCATTTTCATTATGTTTAGCGTCCCAAATTAAACCTACATACTATGAACAAGTACTCCCCATTTATGGTACTTTGCGCTGTGCTACTATTTTCAAGTTGCGCAAAAATTCCCATCAACAATGATCCAGTTATCGGCATATGGATTAACACTGTCGAAAATTCCTCTAGTGATAAAAACGGTATCCAAACAGAATACGAATGGATATTTAATGACGCTTATTTAGGTAGACATCATCAATACGAAGGAAAGACACTGACCTTACAAACAGATTTTAGCTGGAATAAACAAAATGGTGTTTACACCATTTCATACCCAGGAACAGATTTGCCAAATGATGTTGTAAAACTAATTGCAACTACTACATTACAAAGCCCCGAAGGTGAAATTTTAGCAATAAGAGAATAACTCATAAGTTGAAATAAAAAAAGGCTATCTAGTAAACTAGATAGCCTTTTTTTTATAGCATAACAGCACGTTTATCTAAACCCAAAGTTAATCCCAAAAGACACGCTATTAAATTCTGCAATTGTATAATCAGCATGCAATCTAAAGAAACCAAGTTTTAATTTAGTACCAACATTTGCAGTAACTCCACTAACTTCTCGCGTTAAACTAAAAGGATCTTCAACACTAGGACTCGTAATAAATCCACTTTCATATGTTCCTAAAAAATCGGTCGTTGCTTTTCCTTTCAAATAGCCAATACCACCATAAAAATTAATTATAGGCAACTTTGTAGAAACCACAGCTTGGAACACCCAAGTATTCATATCTGTTTCTATTCGCTGATTTTGTCCTGAAATCACACCTGTATCTGTAAAATCATAGGAACCATCAAGATGCGTATATCCGATAACACCTGAAATTGCAACAGGCCATATTTTTTCGGCTGGTAATAAACTTGTAAATTCATGTTGAATCCCTACACCATAGAAACCCACAGAAACATCCTCAGTATTTACTTTTGGCAAGAATCGGGCTTTTATTTCAGTGCCTTTGATTAAGCCAACGCTAGCCTGTATAAAAGCAGAAGGCACAAAGTTAATTCCCTCTCCTGATAAACCTGAAGGCAATTCAAATTCTTGTCTTTGAGTAATTCCTGGTGCGATCTCCCCTTCTACGTATACCAAAATTCCATCAATATCTCCCAAAGCTGAAGACACTAGGTTTGAAGTACTTCCATCAGAAAACTGTAAATTTTCGTAATCAGCTGTATTTAAGGTAAATGCTTTTTTATCATCTTTGTTTTTAAAAGAGGACATATTCCCTATTACTGATATTTCAAAACCTCCTAAAGGTTTTGCTTTTGCAGAATTATACCAACCATTAGAGATGCTATATAAAGCTCCTTCAGATAAAGGTCCGAAATAATCATTAGAGAATCGTTCAGCATCAGCAACACCAGCAGCGAAAATATCGTTCGCATTGGATTGGGCGCGTGCGAAAGTAGCACCAATTAATAATGCTATAAAAGTTAATTTTTTCATGATTTATAAGAATTTTTCATAAAACTAAAAAACTCGCACTGTTGGTGCGAGTTTTTGTTGTGTAACTATGATTTCTTATGCATCAATGTTCGCATAAACAGCATTCTTTTCAATAAATTCTCTTCGTGGTGGTACTTCATCCCCCATTAACATAGAAAAAACACGATCTGTTTCTGTAGCATTTTCAATGACAACTTGTCTTAATGTTCTAAATTCTGGATTCATTGTGGTATCCCACAATTGCTCTGCATTCATTTCCCCAAGACCTTTATAACGCTGTATACCAACACTACCATTAAAACTTTCGGCTATTTCATCACGTTCCTTATCATTCCAAGCATACCTTTTCTTGTTTCCTTTTTTAACTAAATATAAAGGTGGTGTAGCAATATAAACATGTCCAGCTTCAATTAATTCTCTCATATACCTAAAAAAGAACGTTAGAATTAACGTTTCAATATGGCTACCATCGACATCGGCATCACACATAATAACTACTTTATGATATCTAAGTTTGTCTATATTCAGCGCTTTACTATCCTCTTCTGTTCCAATAGAAACCCCTAATGCGGTATAAATATTTTTAATCTCCTCGTTTTCAAAAACTCTATGCGGCATTGCTTTCTCAACGTTTAGAATTTTACCCCTCAATGGTAAAATAGCCTGAAACATACGATCTCGACCTTGTTTTGCTGTACCACCCGCCGAATCTCCCTCAACAAGAAAAACTTCACAATTAACTGGGTCTTGATCAGAACAATCTGATAATTTTCCTGGCAAACCACCAATACTCATTACCGTTTTACGCTGCACCATCTCACGTGCTTTAGTAGCTGCGTGACGTGCAGTAGCTGCTAGAACCACTTTCTGTACAATTATTTTAGCATCATCAGGATTTTCTTCCAAATAATTAGTCAACATTTCAGAAACTGCTTGACTAACTGCCGCAGAAACCTCCCTGTTACCTAATTTTGTCTTAGTCTGACCTTCAAACTGAGGCTCCCCAACCTTTACCGAAATAATCGCAGTTAAGCCTTCTCTAAAATCATCTCCTTGAATTTCAAACTTTAGTTTATCAAGTAAACCAGAGGCATCAGCATATTTTTTCAGAGTTCCTGTTAGACCTCTTCTAAAACCTGATAAGTGAGTTCCGCCTTCATGAGTATTAATGTTATTCACATAGGAATGCAAATTCTCCGTATAAGAAGTATTATAAACCATAGCAACCTCAACAGGAATACCATTTTTCTCCCCTTCCATTGCAATCACGTTTTTAATCAATGGCTCACGGTTTCCATCTAAAAACTTGATAAATTCTTTAAGTCCTTCATCAGAATAAAAACGCTCCTCAACAAATCCACTAGGACTATCTTTATCCTTCTGCCTTTTATCAGTCATGGTTATAGAAACCCCTTTATTCAAATAAGACAGCTCACGCATTCTATTTGAAAGTGTTTCATAACTAAACTCAATTGTTTGCGTGAAAATAGTTTCATCAGGATAGAAAGTCACTTCTGTACCTCTTAATTCAGTTTCTCCAATACTTTTTACTGGATATAAAGCTTTACCCTTTTCATACTCTTGTTCATATATAGTTCCATTGCGAAAAACTGTAGCTCTTAAATGATTAGAAAGAGCATTCACAACAGAGACTCCAACACCGTGTAATCCACCAGAAACTTTATATGAATCTTTATCGAATTTACCACCAGCCCCAATTTTAGTCATAACAACTTGAAGTGCAGAAACGCCTTCCTTCTTGTGCATGTCTACGGGAATACCACGACCATTATCTCTTACTGTAATAGAATTATCTTCGTTTATTGCAACAGATATCGTGTCGCAATGACCCCCCATAGCCTCATCGATGGAGTTATCTACTACTTCATAAACTAAATGATGCAAACCTCTAATACCCACATCACCAATATACATGGAAGGACGCATACGCACATGCTCCATTCCCTCAAGGGCTTGAATACTATCAGCTGAATAATTATTCTTTTTTTGCTCGTCTTTATTTGCTTCTTCGCTCATAAATTAATGGTTTCATTATAAATTTAGCAATCCTACAAATATAACCAATACCTACTGGAATCAGGTACTGGTACAGGATATGCATCATTAAGTTATCAACAATTATTGTGGAAAATATTAAGCTGAATATATTTGTTATTTCTTGCTTTTTAATTTTAAACAACAAAAGGTAAAGTAAGGGCTATTTCAAGTCATATATAACTAAAGAAGCACCCTGACGGGTGCTTCTTACGGACTAATTATAATTAAAACTGAAAACAGTGGTAATTCACTCTTACTAAATTTAAGCTTTCATGTACGCATCTGAATGCACATTTGCCACTGCTCTACCAGAAGGATCATTCATATTTTTAAATGCTTCATCCCATTCTAATGCAATTTTAGTACTACAAGCAACGGATGCTTCTTGTGGCACACAAAGAGCAGCCGCATCAGACGGAAAATGTTCTTCAAAAATAGAACGATAATAAAACTCTTCTTTAGAGGTTGGTGTTTGTAATGGGAATCTAAATTTAGCATTTGCTAGTTGTTCATCAGACACCTCAACTGCAACAACTTCTTTCAAAGTATCTATCCAACTATAACCAACACCATCAGAAAATTGTTCTTTTTGTCTCCACGCAACACTCGCTGGCAACATATCCTCAAAGGCTTTACGAACAACCCATTTCTCCATACGTTCGCCATTAATCATTTTATCTTCCGGGTTGATACGCATAGCAACATCCATAAATTCTTTATCTAAGAATGGTACGCGCCCTTCAATACCCCAAGCAGCAAGAGACTTATTAGCTCTCAAACAATCATACATATGAAGCTTACTTAATTTACGAACCGTTTCTTCATGAAATTCTTGGGCATTAGGTGCTTTATGAAAATATAAATAGCCTCCAAACAGCTCATCTGCGCCTTCACCTGAAAGTACCATTTTAATTCCCATTGACTTAATAACTCTTGCCATTAAATACATTGGAGTCGAAGCTCTAATGGTCGTAATATCGTACGTTTCTAAATTATAGACTACATCTTTTATAGCATCTAAGCCTTCTTGGATGGTAAATTTAATTTCATGATGCACTGTACCTATATGATCCGCTACTTTTCGTGCTGCAGCTAAATCAGGCGAACCTTCTAACCCAACAGAAAATGAATGCAACTGTGGCCACCACGCATCGGTAGTATCATCGGATTCTATTCTTTTTTGTGCGTATTTTTTAGCAACAGCAGAAATAACCGAAGAGTCTAATCCTCCTGAAAGCAAAACCCCATAAGGCACATCAGACATTAACTGTCTGTGAACTGCAGCTTCTAGCGCTTCTTTGATAGCCATAATACTGGTTTCATTATCTTTAACAGCATCATACTCCATCCAATCACGAGAGTACCATTTTTTCAAAACTCCATCAGAACTATGCATATAATGACCAGGAGGAAAAAGCTCAATTTTCGTACAAGTACCTTCTAATGCTTTTAATTCAGAAGCCACATAGAATGTGCCATTTTTGTCCCACCCCATATATAATGGAATAATCCCCATATGGTCTCTTGCAACAAAATATTCATCTTTTTCTACGTCATAGATAGTAAAACCAAAAATTCCGTTCATTTCATCAAGAAAATCAACACCTTTTTCTTGGTATAAAGCGAGTATTACCTCACAATCAGATTCTGTTTGAAAATTATACTTTCCTTCAAATTGTTTTCTTAATTCTCTATGATTATAGATCTCACCATTTGCAGCAAGAACCAATTTATTATCCGGACTAAATAAAGGTTGTTTTCCTGAGGCTGGATCCACAATGGCTAAACGTTCATGTGCCAATATCGCTTTATCATTCGCAAATATTCCACTCCAATCTGGTCCTCTATGTCTAATTTTTTTAGACATCTCTAACAACTGAGGCCTTAAATCCTCAGTACTTTCTTTTACATCAAACGCACATACTATTCCACACATATCAAATATATTATAAGCAATTCTAAAGCAAAGATGCACCTAATGCTTCTATTAAAAAACAATAATTCATAAAATGATTTCAATTTGAAACAAAAAATCAATTTTTAATAACTATTTGAAATTCAATCCTATTTTAAGCCTGCTAAATCTCTTTTTTTGTAAGTTTAAAAAATTACCCCGACTTTTACTATTCAAATAAATTAAGAACTTATTAGCTTTATACCTTTAAAAATTATGATTATGAAAAAATTATTTGCAGTAGCCACATTAGTAGTATGTTTGATTTTCACGACAAGCAGCAACGCACAAAAATTCAGTAGTCTAGACAAGAGCCCTATGGATGCAACTGCCTACCCTACTAGCTCCAAAGAAGCTAACAAATTAGTTAAAGTTATCTATAGTAGACCACAATTAAAAGGGCGCTCTATTGCCGAACTTGCTCCTGCTGGAGCAGTTTGGAGAACTGGAGCCAATGAAGCTGTAGAAATTACTTTTTACAAAGATGCTAATTTTGGAGGTACTACCGTTACAGCGGGAACCTACACTTTATTCACCATACCAGGCGCTAAAGAATGGACTATTATTCTAAACAGTAAACTAAATCAATGGGGAGCTTATTCTTATGACCAAGCCGCTGATGTTGTTCGAGTTAAAGGATCTGTAAGCGCAAGCCTCGAATCGCTTGAAGAATTTTCAATGGCTTTCAAAGGTGCTAATAATGCTGCTGAGCTAGTTATAGGATGGGGAACTGTTAGAGTTGCCGTTCCTGTTTCTGAGAAAATGTAGAAAACAAATTAAATTACATTTAACCCTCAAAGTTCATAACCTTGAGGGTTATTTTTTTCGCATCATAACTATTTAAATACTCCTATCGTTAATTTAAAATAGAAAGTACCTTTGCACTATGATTAAGGATTACGCAAAAGTTATTCGTTTGTTTCTAAAAAGCTCCAACTTCTATCGGGGAATTGTACAGACAATTGCAGTATTAATTCCCTTAGCTTCATTTTATGCCTTCGGTCATATTGCCTATGCTATTCCTATTGCCATTGGTGTTTTTTTAAATGCTCCTGGAAATGCACCAGGAACATTAAAAAGAAAAATATACAGCATCTTAATTAGCACATCATTAATAATGATCGTGACACTGCTAATGTCTTTTGCAAAAACTCATTTTATACTTTTAGTTTTCGCAATTACAGCCCTTACATTCTTTTCCGCATTAATTTCAGTATACGGATTTAGAGGCTCCCTAATGGCTTTTTCTGGATTGTTAGCTGTGGTTTTAAGTCTTTCAAGAGATGTGTCTGAATTTGGAATTTGGTTGCATGTTGGACTCATTGGCGTTGGTGGACTTTGGTTTTTACTAGTAATCAGCTTTTTTCACTGGCTAGCACCTAAAAAAGATGAAGATCAACTGCTTTCTGAAACACTTTTTATAACAGGTAGTTATCTAAAAATTAGAGGTAAATTACTTTTAGAAAAAGACGATAGAGAACCGTTATTAAACGACATTTTAAAACTTCAAACCCAATTAAGTGAGAAGCATGAAATTTTAAGAGAACTGCTATTAAGTGAACGGCTAAAAAAAGGCCGATCACATTTTGATGAAAAAAGAGTGCTAATTTTCATTGCATTAGTTGATATTCTTGAGTTAGCATTGGCTAATACAATCGATTATAATAAGATTGATGGTATTTTTGCAAATAGAAAAGCCCTGAAAAAGTTCAAAAAAATGAACATCACAATGGGCAAGCACCTACAAGTTCTTTCAGAAATTTTAGTGCGCAAAAAAAGAATACAAAGTAAAAAAGACCTTCTTGTTGGTTTATCTCAAACGCTAACATTTATAGAAAAATATATTAAAAAAGTAGCCCTTCCTGAAGGCCGAGAAGGCATTCTTATTTTAAGAAACCTATATGATTATCAAGAACAGCAGGTTGCTAAAGTGCGAGCAATTAGGCGCGTAATGAACAATGTAAGTGAAGAAAAAAAATTAACGCTTAAAAAAACCGAAGTACGGCAGTTTATTACATCTGAAAATTATAGTATCACTATTTTGTTGCAGCATCTTACGATAGAATCTCCCATTTTCAGACATTCTTTACGACTGACTATTGCTGTAGTTTTCGGGTTCATTTTTGGAACCCTAATAGGTATTAAAAACCCCTATTGGATTATGCTAACCTTGGTTGTATTGATGCGACCTAGCTATGGGCTTACGAAAGAAAGAGCTATAAATCGTATTATTGGCACCTTAATAGGCGCTACATTTGCCACCGCGATTATTCTGATAACTTCTAATACCGTTGTTTATATGGTATTAGCGGCCATATCATTAACAATTGCGTTTTCTCTATTACAACAAAGTTATAGATCAGCCGCTGCTTTTATCACCGTAAACATAATTTTTGTTTATGCTTTATTTGAGCCTAACAGCTTTACAGTTATTAAGTTTAGAGTCTTAGATACCGCAATTGGAGCCATTTTAGCAGTAATCGCCAATTATACTTTATGGCCTACTTGGGAGTTTATGAACTTAAAACCCATTATTACGAACACCATACATAAGAACAGAGCTTATTTATTAGCTATAAAAGAATTATACCATACTAAAGACAACAATAATTTAAATTATAAACTTGCTCGTAAAGATGCATTTATGGGAATTAGCAATTTAAATGCTGCCTTTCAAAGAATGACGCAAGACCCTAAATCTAAACAAAAAGAAGTTGGTCTTATTTACGAAATAGTGTCACTAAATAACACTTTCTTATCTGCATTAGCATCGACAGGAAGTTTTATTCAAAATCATGAAACTACATCTTCCAGCTCTTATTTTGACGCTTTCATCTCACACATCGAGAATCAATTGGAGAACGCTGAAGTACTCTTAGATAAAGAGAGAAAAGCTGTTATCAAAGAGCATTTAAGCATAGAAATTGCACAAAAAAAATTAAAACATTCTTACGAAGTACTAAGTAAAGAAAGAGATCAACAAATAAAAGAAGGTAAAACTATAATTGATAAACAAATGCGATTAAAATTGCAGGAGGCACTTTTAATCAATAATCAATTAGCTTGGTTAAAAATTTTATCTGAAGATATCCATAAAACCGTTAAAAAATACAATTTAGTTTTTACAAGGTAATTACTCTACTATTTCTCCAGAAATAAAAACGTGTTCTGCCCGAACACTAGGAATTTCATTTTCAGGAATAGTCATAATATCAGTGTCTAAAATCACAAAATCGGCAAATTTACCAACTTCAATACTTCCTTTTTCCTCTTCTTCAAAATTGCTATACGCAGCCCATATGGTCATCCCTTTTAGCGTTTCTTCTCTAGTTAAAGCATCGCTTGTCTGAAAACCACTTTTAGGAAAACCATTTACATCTTTACGTGCTACAGCAGCATAAAAAGTTAAAAACGGACTCACTTGTTCTACTGGAAAATCTGTACCCAAAGCTACTAACCCTGCTTTGTTTAAAAGTGTTTTAAAGGCATATGCCCCTTGCACTCTATCTGCTCCAAGTCTATCTTCAGCCCAATACATATCACTAGTAGCATGTGTTGGTTGTATAGAGGGTATTATACCTTCTTTAAAATAATCAAAATCTGGTGCCGAAATTACCTGAGCATGTTCCACCTTCCATCTTCTATTCTTTTCCCCCTTCAATGCATTTTCATAGGCTCTAAGTACAACTACATTTGCAGAATCACCAATAGCATGTGTATTCATTTGAAAGTCAGATGCCGCAATTTTGTTTGCCACTTTTTCAATTTCTTCCACAGGCGTTACCATCGCTCCAAAATGATTTGGTTGATCAGTATATGCCTTTTTTAAAACAGCTCCTCTAGAACCTAATGCTCCATCTGCATAAACCTTTACAGAGCGCACATTTAACTGGTCTGTTTTAATAATGCCCTTGGAAAGGTAATAGTCTAAATTTTCAGGATAATTCGCTATCATTGCGTAAACTCTTATTGTTAGATCACCAGTCTGCTGTAAACTATCGATCAATTCAATAACTTCTCTAGAGAGCCCTGCGTCGTTAACAGTGGTTAGTCCGTTATTAAAACATATTCGTTGTGCATCTTTTAAAGCTTGAATCTTAGTTTTTTGTGATGGAGTAGGCATTATTGCCCCTATCATATCCATAGGACCATCAACAAGAACACCTGTTAATTGCCCAGCTTCTTTAATAATTTCACCTCCTATAGATGCTGTGTTGGTTGTAATTCCAGCTAAATCAATCGCCTTTTGATTTACTAAAAATGCATGACCATCAATACGCTCTAATACAACGGGAATGTCTGGAAAATATTCATCCAATTCCTTCTTATTTGGAAATTTTTTAACCTCCCAATCGTTCTGATCCCAACCACTACCAAAAATAAATTGCTTCGGGTTTTTCTCTTGCGCCAACTTGAGCTTTTCCAATATCGCTATATAACTTTTTGTGCCTACCAAATCAACAGCTTGTTGGTTCATCCCTAAACCAAAAAAATGGCAATGGGCGTCAATTAACCCAGGGGTTATTGTTTTACCATCAGCATCTATTTTTTGAGTTGATGTATACGTATGGAGTATTTCTTCATCCGTTCCAAGTGCAACAAATTTTCCGTCCTTCACAGCGAAAGACTCAGCCTTAGAAAAACTATCATCAACCGTGTAGATATTTGCATTTAAAACAATTAAATCTACTTTCTCTTTAGTTGCTTCGCAGCTCCAAAAACAGACTACAAAAACTAGAATTAATTTTTTCATTTCTTTTAGTTTTAATAAAATAAAGTTAGTTCTGATAAATTTTAAAGGGAGAATTTTTCAGGGGCAAAATACGATAATTATCTCTAAACTCGAATTATGCATTTTATTATCACTTCGAATTGTTAACTTATCAAAGCATTTGAAAACTATACTTGCTTTGTGGATAGTCCATTTTTCAAAATTATCCTCTTACCTTTGTTTACTTCATAGATCAGAAATAAGCATTTCTAATAAACAAACACAGGTGCAAAGTATTCATTGAATTCCAAAACCCCATGGACTTTTTAATAGAACGTACGGCATACTATAAAGATCGTCTTTTAAAACTTCAAAAAAGAACACGAAAAGGATAACCAAAGGTTTATTAACTTTAGAGCGGTTAAAACAGGAGCATGAATTCAAAACAAGATTTTACATTTATTGGGGCAGGAATTATGAGCGCAACACTTGGTGTTCTCATTAAGCAGCTAATACCTGATGCAAACATTCGTATCTATGAGCGTTTGGACAAGGTTGGTGCTGAAAGCTCCGATGCATGGAATAATGCAGGTACCGGACATTCCGCTTTTTGTGAACTTAACTATACTCCGGAAGATGACAATGGGGATATCAATATCACAAAAGCCTTAAAAATTAGCGAGCAATTTGAAATTTCTAAACAGTTATGGGCCTTTTTAATACGAAAAAAAATAATAAAAACCGATGTTCCTTTTATTAATGATATAGACCATATGAGTTTTGTTTGGGGGGATGCTAATAACGCTTTTCTCAAAAAAAGATATGAAGCATTGACCGAATACGACATTTTTGCCGCTATGAAATATTCTGTCGATTATGATGAAATAGCCAATTGGGTGCCTTTGATGATGAAAGGCAGAAATCGCAATGAACATATCACCGCAACGAGAATGCCAATTGGCACCGATGTGAATTTTGGTGCGCTAACCAGAAGTATGATAGCCTATTTAGGGAATTGTGAAGGTATTGAAATTCACTTAGGTCACCAAGTGGAAGATATTAACAAGCGCGATGATGGTTCTTGGGAAATTGAAGTTAAAGATTTGCATTCTGGTATTGAAAAAACCATTGAAACCAACTTTGTTTTTATAGGGGCCGGTGGTGGTGCTCTTAAATTATTAGAAAAATCGAAGATTCCTGAAGGACAGGGCTATGGTGGCTTTCCAGTTAGTGGTCAATTTTTAAAATGCACTAATCCAGAAATCATAAAACAACATGAAGCAAAAGTATACGGAAAAGCTGAAGAAGGTTCACCACCTATGTCTGTCCCACATTTAGACACTAGAATATTAAATGGAGAACGCTCTTTATTATTTGGCCCGTATGCCGGATTCTCCACTAAATTCCTTAAAAATGGTTCTTATTTTGATTTACCATTATCTATTGACGCACATAATATATTCCCAATGCTTTCGGCAGGAATTAGTAACGTATCCCTTACCAAATATCTAATAGAACAAGTGATGCAATCTCCTGAAGAGCGATTTGAAGCTTTAGTAAAATACTATCCTGAAGCTAAATTTGAAGATTGGGAGCTAATCACTGCTGGTCAAAGAGTACAAATTATAAAGAAAGATGAAAAAGAAGGTGGCGTTTTAAAATTTGGCACTGAAATAGTCACAAATAAAGACAAAAATTTAGCTGCCTTACTAGGTGCTTCTCCAGGAGCATCAACTTCTGTATCTATAATGCTGAATGTATTGATTGAATGCTTTCCAGAACAAATGAAATCTGATAGTTGGAAGAATAAACTTTCTGAAATATTCCCTAGTTACGGTCAATCACTCATTAAAGATGGGGCACTTTGTGCCAAAATACGTGATTATACCACCTCTATTTTAAAATTAGAAGAATAAAACGTGTTCATTGCATAAATTACAAGGCTAATACACCGCTTTTAATTAGTTTTGCAGCTTCAAATTTTTCGATATGATTTCTGTTGACGGTATTGCAGTAGAGTTTAGTGGTGAAACACTTTTTAGCGATGTTTCTTTTGTAATTAATGAAAGTGATAAAATTGCCCTTATGGGCAAAAATGGAGCTGGAAAATCTACTATGATGAAAATTATCGCTGGTTTTCAAAAAGCTACTCGTGGTCATATCCGTTGTCCAAAAGATGCGGTGATTGCTTATCTACCTCAGCATTTATTGACAGAAGATAACTGTACTGTTTTTGAAGAAGCTTCAAAAGCATTTGGTCAGGTTTTTGAAATGAAAGATGAAATGGATCGTCTGAACAAAGAACTGGAAACGCGAACAGATTATGAGTCTGATGACTATATGAAACTTATTCAGAAAGTATCAGACCTAGGAGAAAAATATTACGCTTTAGAAGAGATAAATTATGAAGCAGAAGTTGAAAAAGCATTGGCTGGACTAGGTTTTAAACGCGAAGATTTTCACCGTCAAACGAGTGAGTTTAGTGGTGGATGGCGTATGCGAATTGAACTTACCAAAATTCTATTACAGAAGCCAGATTTAATTCTCCTAGATGAGCCTACGAATCACGTGGATATAGAATCGGTAATTTGGCTAGAAGACTTTTTATTGAATAAAGCAAAAGCTGTAGTGGTGATTTCCCACGATAAAACTTTTATTGACAATATTACAAACCGAACCATAGAAGTAACAATGGGACGTATTTATGATTATAAAGCAAACTACTCACATTATTTACAATTGAGGGAAGATCGTCGCAGTCATCAAGTAAAAGCATACCAAGAACAGCAAAAATTTATTGCAGACAATCAAACATTTATCGATAGGTTTAAAGGCACCTATTCTAAAACGAACCAAGTAACTTCAAGAGAACGAATGCTTGAAAAGTTACAAATCATAGAGATAGATGAAATAGATACTTCAGCATTAAAATTAAGGTTCCCACCCGCCATGCGATCTGGCGATTACCCAGTTACTGCAACCGACCTATCAAAAAGCTATGGTGACCTCGTAGTTTTCAAAAATGCCAATATGAGTATTTCACGTGGTGAAAAAGTTTCTTTTGTGGGACGTAATGGAGAAGGAAAATCTACTATGATCAAAGCGATTATGGGAGAAATAGATTTTGAAGGTAAATGCCAATTAGGTCACAATGTTAAAGTGGGCTATTTTGCTCAAAACCAAGCCTCACTACTCGATCAAGATTTGACCATTTTCCAAACTGTAGATGAAGTAGCTCAAGGCGATATACGTACCCAAATGAAAAATATTTTGGGGCGATTTATGTTTAGTGGTGATGATGTGGAGAAAAAAGTAAGTGTGCTTTCTGGAGGAGAAAAAACACGTTTAGCCATGGTGAAATTATTATTAGAGCCCGTTAACCTACTTATTCTCGATGAGCCTACGAACCATTTAGATTTAAAATCTAAAGATGTATTAAAAGAAGCTTTATTAGATTTCGACGGCACATTGATTCTTGTTTCACATGACCGTGATTTTCTTCAAGGATTATCACAAAAGGTTTTTGAATTTAAAGATAAGCGGGTTATTGAGCATTTCGAAACCATCGATGCTTTCTTGGTCAGAAATCGTATTGAAAGTTTAAAAGAAATAGATTTAAAAAACTAAGCACAATTTTTATATCCTTTTGGAAAAGGACGATAGGCATAATACTGTAAAACTTCTTCAATAGCTAATTGTAATGCCTTATTAATTGGAACAATTTTATTTCCAAGGTTAAAATCTATCTGGGAAAGATTCATATAGTAGTCTGTAAAAATGGGCACATACATTCCTTCACTCATAGCCACCTTAGCAGCTTCATAATTTTCAGCCTGACCTTCTTTGATTATTTTACAAGTAGCTAAACGCATTTCGCCAAACTTATCTCGATTGGCGCCATAACCAAATAAACGACAGATTAAACCACGATATAAATAATCACTACACTTACCGTTTGCACTATCTACTACTGAAAGGGGTTGATATATATGACAGGTAGCACTTGATTTCAATTTTAATTCCTCTAATGTTTTTAGTGCGGTGCCACTTAAAAACAAGTGAAATGCCCATGGAAGAAACTCCAATGGAGAAGCATCGACCTCAGCATGGGTGCAACATTTTCCACAGCCTGCTTTGCAATGTAAACCTGATTTTGATTGAAAAGTAACAATCTCTTGATCTAGACCAGCATATAAAAGTTCAACTGCTCTAACTCTCTTTTCTATAGACATTTAAGGGAAATAATTCGCGGTGAAAGTACGCTAAAAACCAATCCGTTGAACATTTATTTCCTGCTATGCTATAAGTAGTACGTATCAGCTATTCCGCATCCGTTTGGGACCATACCATAACCAGAAACCAGTTATTGTAAATATGAGTAAAGCCATACTCATGATTGTTGTGTATATTAATTTTATTGGGCTTCCTGAAGTATTGAAATACCCATCTAAAATAGAGCCATCGTGAATATTTTCTACCAGATCAGAATAACGCTTTCCAAATTCCAGTAGTTCACCTGTTGCTCCGTCCAATTGCAGGCCGTAATACCCCGCATAAACAAACTTAACAATACCTTTATCTTTTTGAACATCTATACGATCCAAGGCTAAGGGTACTGCCGAAGCAACAGAATCTTTGATAACAATCTCCGCTTTTTCATATAATACAGCTATAGGCAACCATTTTGTAAAATCGGAAGTAGTACCCTTCTGTGTTTCCGATAGAAGAGCACCATTACTGTTCTTTTTCCATCCTAGCAACAAACCTGATATTGAAATAAAAAAGAAAAACACAAACAATAAAGCCCCGGTTACTCTATGAACTTTTCGGAATACTCTTAAAGTTTTGGCCTGCTTTTTTCTTTTCGTCTTTGGTGTCATATAGAATAATTAAGTATCATTCAGTTTAGCTAGCAACTGGCAATTAAAAAAGAAAGAAAGTTAAGCATATTAAAGCGTTCAATTTATCAAATAAATGCTAAAATATGGCGTCATTTAATAATTCTTACAGTGTTCTAAAATACTAATAGTTACCAACAACTGTCCAATATGCCTTTGACTATGTTCAGCGGCATGAAAAAGTAATCCAATTACAGTTGATGGTAGTTTTTTACGACCTACAGTTCGTTTTTCTGTTAAGCTACTTTCGGGTATTTCTTGAAAATACTGCAAAGCAATATCCACTTGCTCCTTGAACTTGTCCACTAATTCAATAGAAGAAATCTCACCCTTTGAGACCCCTTCATTCTTTAAATAACTAAACTGCGTATCAGAAAGGGATTTTCCACTTGCATAAGTCAACATGCGATCTACAACACCTGTCATATGCTGTATATGAAAGCCTACTGAAGCCCGCCCCGATGGCTTTTCCCAAAGTAAGCTCGGTGAAAAATCTTTAGTGTATGCTTGAAGCTCCCTTCGTGATTGCAACAGGGCATGTGCAGCAGGTTGCAATAGTGCAGGAATATCTGGCAATGGACCTTGCAACCAGAATTCGGGTTCGGATGTCTTTGACAATGTATTCATAATTCAAAATCAAAAAAAATTACTATTGTGGATTATTGGCTTTGATAGAAGCAATCCCTAAAAATAATAAAAAAGATAATCCCAAATACCCCAATAATCGGTAACTCTCAAAAGTAGAAAAACATAAACTAAAAATAGTTGGAGCCAATGCACTAGCTAAAATCAGTAAGCTCATAATTTTTCCAGTGATGGCTCCTAAATGCGTTCTGCCATAAAAACGAGGCCAAACTATTGCATTGAGCACTGCAAAAAAACCGCTCATAATACCAAAGCCTACAACTAACAAAGGAACGCCAAACGAGGTAGCTAAAAATAGAAATCCTACAGACGCTAGAATACCACCAAAAATCATCAGGTATAGATATAGTTTCAATCGTAAGTAATCACTTAAAAAATTAAAAACTATAGATATAGTGACTGCTACAAAAGAGGCTGGAAGAAAAATGGCTATTGCGTCTTCTTTTGGAAATCCTTCACTCTTAAATATAGAAACAATATGAAAGGTCAGCCCTGTGATAAAAAAACTATTAAAAGCTAGTATTAATCCGTACATCCAAAAAGCACGAGTCTTCTTTGCTTCCTTCAAGGTGTATTGTTTCGCAAGTAACTTAATTTCTTTTTCTTCTTTTACATCAGTACCATCAGGTAGCAATCCATGATCTTCTGGCTTATTTTTATAAAATTGTAAGATTAAAACACTCAACACTACCAATGCAAGCGCTAGAATTTGCCATGCACCCTGCCAACTATAATTTTCAATTAAATAATTCACCCAAAGTGGTGATGAAGAAAATCCAAAAGATATAGCCACACTACTGACCGCATTTACTTTACCACGGTTTTTATCAAACCAGATCATGATCACATTCCTTGATGCCATTGTCAACACACCTTGCCCTGAAAACCGAAGCATAAAAAATAAGAAAGTCATGAGTAGAAAAGGAATCCACCAAGATTGTATGTTTAGCAATTGCTGCACAAATTCACTCATATGAACGGACCAAGAGCAAAGCATTAAGGAAACAGCGAGGGTTAATGCTGCAAAAAAAGCAACATAACATGCACCGTACCTATCAAACCATACTCCTGCCCTGCCAATAACCAAAGAACTCATAATAGTCCCGATCATATACGCATTACTAAACTGATTTCGAGAAAGCCCTAGAGCATTTTTTACCGGATCTGTAAAAACAGAAACTCCAATCGTTTGCCCAGGCATACTCAGATAAACACCAATAGAACCAAAAACAGCGACTATGTAACCGTAAAAGAATGGACTTTTAGAAGGATTTATAAATGAAAATCTATTGTGATTGGTCATTGCTTATTTCAAGCCTATAAAAGTAATGGTTTTTAATTACTAATGCATGGTAATCACAAATTCAACACGTCTGTTTCTATACCTTTCCAGTTCATCGGTGTTATTAACCAAGGGCTTATCTGAACCATAAGCATTTACCCGAATCCGTTTCTTAGAAATACCCAAGTTAATCAAGTAATCAGCGACCATCTGCGCTCTTTTTAGAGACAATTTTATATTGTAATCGTTATAACCAACAGCATCTGCATGTCCTTTTATTTCAATAGCTAAGCTATCATTCGCTTGAAGGTAAGTATACACTTTTTCAATGGCCATTTTTGATGTTGCTTCCAATTTGAATTCATCAAAATCAAACAAAACATTTTCAAAAACATAGGTTTCATTTAAGGAATATAATGCTCCTTTTTCTACCAATGAAACCATATCGATATAATAATAAGCCCCTTTTACCGTAGCAGTTTTTTTAATTTTTGATTTCCGAGTTGCAGCATTCGAATTGAAATTTCCTATGGACATATAGGCTTCAAAACCCTTTCCCGTTATAGGTATGGTGACTACCATCCAACCTGAAGTATCATGGAATCCTTCTTTATAATAAAATTCTTTATAGTTAAATGCGTTGTTTTTTATTTTTGATAATTGATATTTAGAAATAACTTTTTTTAGAGGTAATTGTATTTGCTCTTCAGCAAACAAAACTCCGAAATCATAAACTACTAAATCTGAATTTTCTGCTAAACTCACATAAAAAGATAATTCGTAAACCCTATCCTTTTCGAGTTTTTGTTGCAATTTTACTTGCACATATTCTCTATAATCTTTTGGAGCGTACATATAAAATCCTGCATAAGCATTACCTGCCTTTACCGATTGGCTGCCATTGAAATTATGCGGAATACCCATAGCCATACTGCACTTATGAAAATAGTCGGTACTACCACTTGTAGGTGTAGACCACGCTATGACATCTTCAGCGAAACTACCTAAATGATCTGGGCAATTCCGATTGGTTTCAAAGCTAGGATTCTCGATAAGGTTTTGGGAATACATAACCCCCATGCATAAAAAGCATAGGGCAAACTTTAGCTGTTCTACATGAAATTCAGAAAACATTTGTTTTACTTAGCGTAAACTAAGATAACAATAATTACAATTTCTGTTTTTAAACTAATTCTGGTATGCTTTAGAAATCGAATTTATAGGTAGCACCAGCTAGCAACTGGAACCCTTGTACAGGATAATTAGCCCAACGCATGTACTTACTATTCGTGATGTTATTCGCTTTTACAAAAACAGATAATTGTTCATTAAAACGATACCCGACATGGGCATTGCTATCCCAATAACTATTTAAGGTTCTTATTTCAGATGGAAAATCTACTTGCTGTACGTTTTGCACTACTGTAGTTGCCAAATCTTGACGCTCTCCTACATAAAAAATAGAAGCGCCCATAAACCATGTTTTATCAATCTGATAATCTAGAATCAAAGACCCCTTAACTTTTGGTAAATTCCACGCCGGATTATCGGTTTCTGTAGTGTAACTATACGCCTCTGCATTTATTCCCAAAGAAAAATTCCTTTTTATATCCAGATTCAACTCTCCGAAAATACCTAGTGTTCTTAAATCGTCATAAAAAACCTCAAATGAATTACGGTAATAATACCCTTTTTCATCATCTCTAAACGTATTCAACGGATTCCATTTAAAAAGTGGTTTTCTATTTTCCGCTTTATACGACGCTTTTACATTATAGCTCAAGTTCGGCAATAATTGCCCTTTTATACCAGCGTATGCATTGTACTTTTGGTCTGTAGGCTGAATGGCCAATGTTGGAGAAACATAAGGGTTCTCTTCAACAAAACCATAAAATGAATTCTGCAGCAATTCTCCTTGAATACCTCCATAAGCAATTACAGTTTCATCTAATACCCGATAACTTGCCGTAATATCTGGATAGATATAGAAATTACTATCACTATTTTCAGCATCTAATCCGAAGACAATATTCACCCCTAGATTCAGTGTTAAATCATCACGTAAAATTTCAATACTCGGACCAATTCCTGCTTGAAATAAGCTGTAATTTATTTCAGGAGTATTGGCAACATTATTCACATTTGCATTTTTGAAAGTACCTCCTAAATAATCAAATTTTGCTTTGATGGTTAGGTTTTCATCACTCACAGGAATTTTAGCAATCCCTTTAAGCATAGCTCTATTTTCTCCTGATTTGGTGGCATCCCAAAAACGACGTACTAAAGCCTCCCCTCTATTAAAAAAGGCCTTCTCCATATTTAAATGGCCCGAAATTTCAGCATTAAAATAATTCTGTTTTGAATCTATGGCATCAATTTCTTCATCTGAATAAATACCAATTGGGACACCATACCAATTATACAATTGGTGCTGCAATCCTAAATTAGCTCCCCAATCTAAATCTGTATCACGCTTGGAATAGGAAGTAATTAGTTTTGTATCGTAAAACGCATTATTAAAGGCTATACTATCCAATTGACCTCTTGAAGAATGATGGGTTAGCCCAACATCTAATCGTTCATCTCTATTAATTGCTCTGCTTGTATAAAAATCAGCAAGCGCATTATCATAGGTGCCAAAACCTAAAGAAGCGTATGAATTATAAAGTGCTGGCGGTGGAATTTTGTCTACCGTTGATGCTTTACCTTTTGCCGGTGTAAATGTTGATGCGACAGGAACAGAAAAAATACTGTACGTAATTTTCTTTTTTTGTAAAACGATCGAATCATTAATTGTCGGAACCGATTTTATTTTAAATGCGTCAGAAATAGTGGGTTTGTATGCCTTTACAACTGTAACTGTTTCTGTACCTATACTATCTTTATTTTTTTCTTGTGCTATTGTAGACTGAAAAAAGCCTAAAAAAAGAAGTGTTATTAATTGTATGTACTTATGCATATAATGTCTCTTTTGCAACTTGATATTAATTTTCTGGATTCACAGATGAATTACTTTGGGCTTCTTTTGATTTAATTCGGAAGGCCTCTGTTTTCGCTTCGGATACAACTGCAGGATACTGTGAAAAATTCGCAATTACACTATCTAAAATATAGGTAGCTTGATAGGCATCACCTAAAGCATCAAAGTTTTTTGCCATGAGAATTAATCCCTTACCTCCCCATTCTTTATAGGCTGAAAAATCTTTTGCTAATTTTTGAACAGCAACATTTGAACCTTCAAAATCTTGCTCTTTGTTTTTAAAATACGCATCATAATACAAGGCTTCAGCTGCTAATTCTCCTGTAGCAATTGGTAACACATTTGCATAGGCAGCTTTCGCCCTTTCTTCATTGTTAGTTTTTATAGCAGATCGGGCAATCATTATTTGGGCATCACTCTTAATACGATTATCTATTTTAGCCGTTGCTAATACCTTTTCAGCATAAGCAATGGTATTGTTGTAATCTTTTTGCTCAAAATATCCTTTCATTAAATTAGACTGGGCAAAGGTTACATTCTGTTGAATATTTGCGGTACGTTCTAATTTTTCTAAAAACGGAATTGCGGTAGCGTAATTTCCTTTGCCTACATATATCTCACAAACTCTAGTCAAAGCTTGCTCAGTATACTCGCTAGATCCTCTGTCGGCTACATTTTTATAATTCTCTAAAGCTTTGTCTTTATCTCCTTTAGCATAATACAATTGCGCTAAATTAAAGTTAGCCTTCAAAGCCTGAATACCCTTAGGAAATTCTTTAATATAGTTCTGATACCCTTTTATAGCTTGTTCTGTATTGCCCTCTAAGTTTTTTTGATCTGCAGATTCAAAAGTAGCATTATCCAATTCTGCATCGGTTACCTCAACAAAATCTAAACCTCTTACCCATGCTGCATACTCGCTTACCCTACCCAGGTCCACATAAATAAGTTTAGCCGTTGTTACCGCTTGAATAGCCTCTTGCGTATTTGGATAATCACGCACTACAGTTTTAAACTTAGCTAATGCCTGCTCGCTACGATTAGAATTATAATAGACCAAACCTTGACGTACAATTGCCTGCGGCACTAATGAACTTGCTTTGTATTCACTTATTAATTTATCATAAATTCGCAATCCTTCTTCTTCATTGCTTCCCCGTACATACGAATTCCCAAGCTCAAATAACACATCGTCTTTTAATGTAGATTTCGGGTATTTTGTTACGAAAGCATTCAGCTCTTCTATTTTAGTACCCACTCTATCCACAAAACCATAACTCAATGCTTTTTGAAAAGCCGCATAGTCTTTTTCACTTCCAGCGCCTTCAAGTGCTTTGTTATAGGCTTCAATCGCAGGCCAGTATTTACTCGAAACAAAATAACTATCTCCTAAACGTAAATAAGCATCATGTTTTTTATCAGCCTCAGAATTAGAATTCGTAAAATTTGTAAAGTATGTTGTAGCATTAGCATAGTCTTTAAGTTTAAAATACGTGTATGCTAAATTGTAATTTAAATCATCATACTCAGGTACTGACTTTGCATGCGGGTTTTGTTGAAACTGAATAAATGAACCTAGCGCTTCTTTAAACATATTGCTATTGTATTCAGATTCTGCTTTCCAAAAACTTGCTCTTGCCTTAAATTTAGGATCTTCAGCATTATCCAACGATTTTTTAAATACAGTTATTGCTCCCGAATAATCCGTGTTTAAGAACAACTCGACCCCGCGATAAAATGCCACTTTTTGATAGGTTGCCTTGCTCGCATAAGATTTATTCTTCTCTAAAAGCTCCATCGCACCTGCAAAGTTTTTTGAGGTGATATAAGAATCTACCAATAACTCCTGAATCTCATTTGCATATTGATCTTTTGGATATTTTTCTAAATAGTTAGTCAATACACTAGGTACATTCTCATAGGCATTTCCAATTTCATAACTTAATCGGGCATAATTTAAGAAAGCATCTTTTTGAATTTCTGGAGAATAATCCATTTGCGATGCATTTCTAAAGGCATTAAGAGCTTCAGGCTTCTTATCCAATTTAAGGTAACACTCCGCTAAATGGTAATACGCATTTTGAGAAACACTATTGGTACCTCCAATAATTTTATTGAACTGCTGAATCGCATTTGTAAAATCGCCCTGCTTGTAATAGCTATACCCTAGTAAGTAATAATCGGTATTGCTCCATTTACCACTTCTACCATTATAGTCTAAAAGATACGGCACAGCATTTTCAAACTGATTTAAATTGAAATAGCTTTCCCCTATAATTTTATTCAATTCAGATTTCTCTTGGCGATCCGCTTTTTGCATTTGCTTTTTGGCTAAAGCGATAGCCTCCTCAAACTTGCCTAATTTAAAATTAAGATCTGCCTGGTAATAGGATAGTTTTTCTTCTAAGACTTTCTGATCTGTAATTTCATCAAAACGCTGACTTGCACCTGCATAATCATCCTGCTGATAGGCGATATATCCTAAATAATATTTTGCTTGCGAACCATATACAGGTGATGTGGTGACTTTATTTAAATACTTCTCTGCCTCTTTTGAGTTTTTGGAAGAAAATAAAGCATACCCATAATTAAAATTAAATTTATCCATTTCACTGCGTGATAATGAATTCTGATCTACTTTTTTATACCATTTTAAGGCATATGAATATTTACCAGTTTCAAAATAATAATCTGCAACATCAGCATATGCAGAATTACGTTTTGTTGACGTTGGATATTGCTTCACAAAGCTTTCCATAAGCTTATCTGCCCCAAGCTGATTTAACCGAACAGCTGCATTAGCAACATAATATGCGCTATTGGCTTCCGTTTCTGGATCTTTGGTAGCATACTGAACTTTTTCAAAAATAGCCTGTGCAGCTTGAAATTGTTCATTGTTATAGAGCGTCAACGCTTGTTGATACTCCTTTTGATCGTGGGTATAGATTTTTGATTCTTGAGCACTTAAAAAGTGCATAGTAGCGATTAAACTCAGCAGTAACGCGGTTTTTTTCTTTAGCATAGTGTTCTCCAACAGTTAAGAAATACCTTTATATTAATTATTATAACGTCAAATATTGTACCTAAGTATATGAACTTGCTTTTTATTTCATTCTAAGCAAATGCCCTTCAAATACCAAACCTTAATCATCTGAATATCAAAACTACACTAATAAATGTAGGAGAGAAAAAGTGTTATGAAAGTTTTAAGTAACATCTATATTTAATCCAAACAATAAAAAAACAGTACTAAATATTTATTTTAGTTCTCGTACCCCATGAGTATTTTTGCTTATAAAAAAAATAACTATTCTTCACAATTAGAAACTCTATTTATTTAAACATTTTACTATTGAATTCTACTCAAATTCGAAACAAAAATAGAATAATAAACATAGGAGTTCTCTCAATAATAGTTGTAATTTGTGAGTATCACCTTAAAATAGATATCTATGAAATGTGTCATGTACGTCAGTAAGACCTTAAAAACGTTAAGCAATGATCAATTAAGAGCGCTTGCTGATTTATCAACAATAAATAATGAAATTATAGGAATTACAGGATATCTCTACTTCAACAAAAATAGGTTTCTACAGTATATGGAAGGGTCAGAAAAGGAAATTGATAACCTCCTAGATAAAATTAAACAAGATTCTAGACATGAATTAACAATACTGATTGAAGAGAATCAAAAAATGAGGAGAAGGTTTCCTAATTGGAGTATGAAAAACATTGCAGAACTTATGCCCGATAACACTATTATCGAAACAACCATTATCCAAACTATGTCCATTTTTGGTGAAAATGAATTAACTATCTCTACCAGGAACCAAAATGAGCTTTTTAAATTAATGGATAATTTATCTCTCGCTCTTTTAAAATGATTTCTTTAAGTTGTTTTTAAATCAGCTTTTTCTGAAAACAAATACTATTTTCTGTATTTACATATTTACCAAAATTTGAAATTATACGATAATTATTTTTTTCGTAAAAGCTGATAGCGTAGGATTTTTGTTTAGGCGTTTCAAGTATGTCAGTTCTTTACTCCAATCTTCTAATTCATTTAATACTATTGATGCAATTCCTTTTTTCTATGAATAGACGGGACAAACATTCTTCTTACTTCAATTTCCTCATTCGAATATTCCTTAATTCCTCCACAACCAACAGGAATTTCCTTTTCATAAGCAACGACAACATATTTTATTTTATCAATAGTATTAAGTTCCCCATAAAAAAAGTGATCATCTTTATAATATACTCCTAAATCAACATCTAATTCTTTAACAAGTTTTTGAAAATCCTTATGTTCAGAATTTACACTCTCAACAATAATCATATTTTTATCGCTATGGTTGAATGATTTTGAATTCACATTAGAATTAACGTAAACAAATTTAATTAATATCAACAACCGTATTATCCTCGAAGATAAAGATATTTGGATAAGGTGATTTAATTTCGCTATTTACTTATTACTTTTATAACAACATTACAATCCATGGCAGAAAGCATATTAAAATTAAAAGATGTTGCAGTTTTCCAAAAAGAAAACTTAGTACTTAATGATATTACTTTAGAAATAAAAAAAGGCGAATTCATTTATTTGATAGGAAAAACAGGAAGCGGAAAAAGTAGTTTTATGAAAACACTATATGGTGATCTCCCACTACACCATGGTAGCGGAAATGTTGTTGATTTTGATTTAAGAACGCTTAAAGAAAAAGATATTCCGTTTTTAAGACGAAAACTAGGCATTGTTTTTCAAGATTTCAAACTCCTACCCGACCGTACTATTAATAATAACTTACTTTTTGTTTTAAAGGCAACGGGATGGAAAGACAAATCTAAAATGGAAGCTCAAATTGAAGCTGTTTTAGATAAGGTGGGTATGAAAACCAAGGGATTTAAATTTCCTCATGAGCTTTCTGGAGGCGAACAGCAACGAATTGCTATAGCAAGAGCCTTACTAAATGACCCTGAACTAATACTTGCCGATGAACCTACAGGTAATCTCGATCCTCAAACGAGTGTAGAAGTCATGAAGGTTTTACAAGAAATTAATAAAACCGGTCGAACCATTTTAATGGCCACCCACGATTATGCTTTGATACTAAAATACCCTTCTAAAACGTTAAAATGTGATGGCAACAAGGTTTTTGAAGTAGTTCAAAAAGCTATGTAAAATCTAAGCCATCTGGATGGCACCTTATAGCAACCCATGATTTTAAAGAAACAGACGTACCAACCTGACAGAAAAGCCAATCCGCTTATTGGAGTATTGCTGTTCTTTGTTTCCATAATTTTATTAGTCATTACTGCACCCTTAGGATTTATCTATGGCCTTTTTCATAGCTTTTTTACTAAAAAAATAACAGGAATTGGGGAGTATTTTTTGAAAGTAGCCATTTCCATTGATCAATTAGGTAATGTTCTGATGCAGCATTTTCTCAATGTTTTATGGATTAAAACAGGTGGTTATAAATTTGGCAACAGAGATGAAACTATTTCTAGTGCATTGGGAAGAAATAAACAATTAAAAACCCTAACAGGTTTTGGACTGTTTATAGATACTATTTTAGATAAAATAGATCCAAATCATTCTTTAAATTCTATTGATTATTATGTAGAACCTACGGAGCAAATTATTGACAAATTAGCCTGGATTCACATTGAAAACTACCAAATCTTAAGCACAAGAAGCAAGGGAATAGCTAAGTATTATATTCCAGGTGGCAAGCGAGAAGAAGGAGAGTCTGATTACGAAGCTTTGCTTAGAGAAATAAAAGAAGAACTACAAGTAGATCTCAATATTGATTCTTTAGCATTTATAGGAGTTTTTGAAGCACAAGCTGATAACCACGAACCAGGAATTTTAGTACGAATGACTTGTTATTCTGGAGATTATGCAGGCAAACTAATTCCCGACTCCGAAATTGAAGAATTAGTCTGGTTAAATTATGAAGACAAAAACATGATTTCTGAAGTAGACCAGTTGATTTTTGATTATTTGTATCATAAAGGTTCGCTTCGCTGATTTAAAAGTTAACAAAAGCATAATTTTTTTTCATTACTTTTGCTCAACTTTAGAATAAAATAATTCATGACAATACTAGGAATTGATATTGGAGGGTCTGGAATAAAAGGCGCTTTAGTAAATACCACAACAGGAGAATTACTTACCGAGCGTTTCAGAATTCCGACACCAAAATCAAGAAAGCCTAAAGAAATGGCTAAGGTGGTTGCACAAATAGTCAAACATTTTGATTATCAAGGGCCAATCGGATGTGGTTTCCCTACAATTATTAAAAATGGCACCTGTAGAGCGTATGGTAATCTTAGTGAAAAATGGTTAGGCGTAAATGTTGAAGAGCTTTTTAGCGATTACACAGGCTTACCAGTTACGGTAATTAATGATGCCGATGCTGCAGGTTATGCTACTATGAATTATGGCATCGGAAAAGGAAAAGAAGGTCTTGTGGTAATGATCACCATCGGAACTGGCTTAGGCAGCGGTGCCTTTTTAAATGGAGAATTGATTCCTAATTTTGAATTAGGGCAGATTCCCTATAAAGAACATAAAAAATTCGAGCTCTATGCGGCGGCATCGATTAAAGAAAAAGAAAAATTGAGCTATAAAAAATGGGGAAAGCGTTTTAATAAGTTTTTGGAGTACATTGAATTAATTGTTTCTCCTGATCTTATAATTCTTGGCGGAGGGACTTCCAAAGATTTTGATGAATTTAAAGAGTATATCACAATAGAAACTCCTGTTATAGCTGCAGAATTGCAAAACTATGCTGGAATTATTGGCGCTGCTACAGCAGCATTCAAGAAAAGTCCAACAAAATAAAAAAGATTTTTATCACATAAAAAAAGCCTCAAATTTTTCAACTTGAGGCTTTTTTTATGCAACTTAAATTTATTTATCCGCTACTAATTTTCCTCCTTCTGGTTTAGAAAAATAGTTCTCAGGAACCACTGTGATAAAATTCACATCACTAATATCTATTTTGGTGATATACGCTCCCATCTCCTCATTTTCATTAAGCCAATGTGTTTTTAGACCTGTTGGGAGTAAAATTCCACCTGTATTTTTCTGTCCAATAATTTCCATAATTTTTTCTGGCGCATGACCACCATTTGGAAAATATTCTGGATAAGAAACAATATATCGTATTGCATTAATAATATGTGTATTTGTATCAAAGTATAAGATATAATAATCATCTGGTGCATCGCCTACACTCAATTCAAAAGTAACCTTAACCACATCCTGTAATACGCCTTTATATTCTTTTTGATCTAAAAGTTCTAAATGAACACCTTCACCGTCCAAAATAAATGGATGTGCTGCCAAATACAATGGCGTTAGCGCCCAAAATCGAGTATCGTACTTGAATGAAGTACTATCTTTTGCTTTTACCCATGCTTCTTTTCCATCCCAACCAAATATGGCCGTGCTATCTTCATAACTTGCATGCCTAGCCTTGTTATTCCAGGTATCAATGGTCTGATACGAATTTCGCCGTGTAGAACCATCTAAAGGCTGATAATCAAATCTAAAAGATAAATATCCATTGCGGTACCACGTATCTAATCCTCCTTGAGCTTCCATGGCATTCCAAATTACTTTACCAGCTTCGGCCGCATGTAATCTTACTTTTGCTTTTTCAACTCTGTTTAGAATCCATTTTTCAGGAATAGGATATGCGGCAATTATCTTTTCATCAGTTGCTATCGTCTTAGTGCGCTTTGTTTCATCTTTACAGGCTACTATAACAAGGAATAGTGCAATGGCGATTAATTTCATAGCAACTCTCATTCAATCAGTTTTCAAATTAATATAGGTAGTCGTTAAACCTTTAAATCCATTACATAAAAAAAACCCAAGATTTTCATCTTGGGTTTTCAATTAAAACAGTATTTTATATACTAAGCTATTTTATTACGCTTACGTTCGTTTTCTGTTAAATATATTTTTCTTAAACGAATGAACTTAGGAGTCACCTCAACGTATTCGTCTTTCTGAATATATTCTAAAGCCTCCTCTAAAGAAAACTTAATTGCAGGTACAATTTTTGCCTTATCATCTGCTCCGGAAGAACGTACGTTAGACATTTTTTTTGTTTTTGTAATATTCACTGTCATATCATCACCCCTCGAGTTTTCACCAATAACTTGACCTTCATAGATATCTTCTCCCGGCTCAACAAAAAACTTACCTCTATCTTGTAATTTATCAATTGAATAAGGAATAGCTTTTCCCATTTCCATTGAAACTAAAGAACCATTTTGACGCTGAGGAATATCACCTTTCATAGGTTGATATTCTAAAAACCGGTGTGACATGATTGCCTCACCAGCTGTAGCCGTTAATAATTGATTTCTTAAACCAATAATACCTCTTGACGGAATCAAGAATTCGCAAATCATACGATTTCCTTTTGCCTCCATACTCGTCATTTCACCTTTACGAATAGAAACCATTTCAACAGCTCTACCAGAAACTTCTTCAGGTAAATCAATTGTTAAATGCTCAATTGGCTCACATTTTTGACCATCAATTTCCTTTATAATAACTTGTGGCTGACCAATTTGCAGTTCGTAACCTTCACGACGCATTGTTTCAATTAATACTGAAAGGTGTAATACCCCCCTACCAAAAACTAAAAATTTATCAGCACTATCGGTATCATTAACACGTAATGCTAAGTTTTTCTCTAGTTCACGAGCTAAACGATCTTTTATATGACGCGAAGTAACAAATTTACCATCCTTACCAAAAAACGGACTATCGTTAATGGTAAATAACATACTCATTGTTGGCTCATCAATAGCGATTGTTTTTAAGCCTTCTGGATTTTCGATATCAGCAACAGTATCTCCAATTTCGAATCCTTCCAATCCAACAATAGCACAAATATCGCCTGTTTTAACTTCTTGCACTTTAAGTCTTCCAAGACCTTCAAATGTATAAAGTTCCTTAATTTTTGTTTTTACAATTTTACCATCTCTTTTAACCAAAGATACTTGTTGCCCTTCTTTTAAAGAACCTCTTAACAATCTACCAATCGCAATACGACCTGTAAAAGAAGAGAAATCTAAAGAAGTAATCAACATTTGAGTATTCCCTTCTTTAGCTTCAAAAGTTGGAATATGTTCAATTACCATATCTAATAATGGCTCAATATTATCCGTTTCATTTTTCCAATCATCACTCATCCAATTGTTTTTGGCAGAACCATAAACGGTTGGAAAATCTAATTGCCACTCTTCAGCGCCAAGCTCGAACATTAAATCAAAAACTTTTTCATGAACTTCTTCAGGAGTACAGTTTTCTTTATCAACTTTATTAATAACTACGCATGGCTTTAATCCTAAATCAATAGCTTTTTGCAATACAAAACGTGTTTGTGGCATTGGCCCTTCAAAAGCATCAACTAACAACAACACACCATCTGCCATATTCAATACACGCTCTACTTCTCCACCAAAATCGGCGTGACCAGGAGTATCAATGATATTAATCTTGGTGTCCTTGTAGACTACAGAAACGTTCTTGGAAGTAATAGTAATACCTCTTTCACGTTCTAAATCGTTGTTATCTAATATTAAATCACCTGTGTTTTGGTTCTCTCTGAACAACTGACAGTGATACATGATTTTATCTACCAAGGTAGTCTTACCGTGGTCTACGTGTGCAATAATGGCAATATTCTTTGTTGCTGACATAATACTTAATTAAAGGATTTCTCCTTGCTGAAATTCGGCGCAAAGGTACTGCTATTTTTTGGAGTTCAATAGAAAGTTGTGAAATTTTTATCGTACTGATTCTGAGGGCTTTCTACAAATACGAAATAGATATAAATTCTATTATCTTTGTTATAATAATTATACGAATAAAATGAATCTAGAAAAGATACCACAAATAAAACATACCCACAGCAATAACTTCTTTTTATTATGTGGTCCATGCGCAATAGAAGGTGAAGAAATGGCACTACGAATAGCAGAACGAATTGTTATGATTACGGATAAACTAGAAATTCCGTTTATATTCAAAGGAAGCTTTAAAAAAGCAAATCGCAGTAGAGTAGATTCATTCTCAGGTATTGGCGACGAAAAAGCGCTAAAAATTTTAAGAAAAGTATCCGAAACATTTAAGGTGCCTACCGTAACTGATATCCATGAAGTATCTGATGCCGACATGGCTGCAGCATATGTAGATGTATTACAAATACCTGCTTTCTTGGTGCGTCAGACAGATTTAGTTGTGGCCGCTGCAAAAACAGGAAAAGTAGTTAATCTAAAAAAGGGACAATTTATGAGTCCGGAGAGTATGCAACATGCGGTTACTAAAGTTACCGATTCTGGCAATGAACAAGTAGTCATCACCGATCGTGGTACTATGTTTGGTTATAAAGATATGATTGTGGACTTCAGAGGGATACCAACAATGAAAGCTTATGCTCCTGTGGTTTTAGATGTCACACATTCTTTACAACAACCAAACCAAGCTAGTGGCGTTACTGGCGGTCGCCCTGATATGATAGAAACGATTGCAAGAGCAGGTATTGTTACTGGGGCAGATGGTATTTTTATGGAAACCCATTACGACCCAGCTATTGCAAAAAGTGATGGCGCCAATATGTTACACTTAGATCATTTAGAGAAATTATTAACCAATTTAGTAGCAATACGAAAAACTGTTAATGCATTAAAATAATTTTAATTTTAGAGACAATTTTTGGACTATTATTAAGTCCCTATTTTAAAGACCAAACCTTTTTACACAACCAACCGAATGCGCATTATATCACCTCTCTTTTTTGCTGCCTTGTTATGTTTTTTAACAACGAATGCTCAAGAAGAAAATACTTTCGGTATTTTAACTCCTGAGGAAAAAAGTTTTATAACTTACGAAAAGGATAGTACTGCCAATGCTGTCGTAATATATGAAAAAGGTGATAACTATTTTGATATTATAAATAATAGAATTCAAATAGTAAAGAAATATCACATAAAAATCAAAATATTAAATGAGAAAGGATTTGATGAAGGTAATATAGCTATACCGTATTACCATAACGAGAATTCTTCTGAAAAAATAGAAGAAATTAGAGGTGTAACACATAATGGAACTGTAAAGACAAGCGTATTACAAAGTCAAATATATAGTAGTGATGTTCATGAAAGGGTTACAGAAAAAAGATTCGCTTTCCCAAATATTAAAGAAGGTAGTATTTTAGAATACTCTTATAAATTGATTACTCCATATATCTATAATTTTAAAGGATGGCATTTTCAGTCGAAAATTCCCAAAATATATAGTGAATTCAACGCAAAAATACCAGGAAATTATCAGTACAACCGGAGTTTAATTGGAAATTTAAAATTAGAAACTAACGACGCCTCCATAAAAAAAGATTGCTTTAAAATACCCGGATATGCTGAAGCTTCTGCTTGCGAAGTTTTAAAATATGCCATGAATGATGTTCCTGCTTTTAAAGAAGAAGAGGATTATATGCTTGCAGCATCTAATTATATTTCTAGAATTGACTTTGAATTAGCAACACATTATCTATTAAATGGAACTACAGAGCATTATACCAAAAGCTGGAAAGATGTGGATAGAGAATTTAAAACCGATAAAGATATTGGCAGGCAACTCAGAAAAAATGATTTTTTTGAAAAAAATGTTCCTGAAAATTTATTGACAGAAGGTGATGAATTAACAAGAGCCAAAAATATTTATGCTTTTATTCAAAATCACTTTACTTGGAATGAAAAGTACGGAATTTATAGAGATATAAGAGTAAAAGAAGCCTTTGAGGAAAGGAAAGGCAATATTGGTGAGATTAATATTTCTCTTATTAATCTGCTCAATGCCGCTGGGATTAAAACCAATTTAATGCTTATTTCCACAAGAAATAATGGCCTTCCCAAAAAGACTCATCCTGTTATTTCTGACTTTAACTATGTAATTGCTAAAGCAGAAATTGATGGCACAACTTATCTATTGGATGCTACCGATAAATTTAATCCGTTTGGGATGCTCCCTTTTAAATGTTTAAACTATTACGGCAGGGTAATGGATTTTAAAAATGATAGTTATTGGCATAATATAACTATTAATGAAAAAAGCAAACAGTATATAAAAACTCAAATAAGTTTTGACATAAATAGTAATAATGCCATTGGGATTTTAGACGAAATAAATACTGGGTATAATGCGATAAATAAAAAAAGATTTCTGAGTCAACAAACAGAAGAGGAATATATAGATTCTTATGAAAATACAAGTTCGGGAAACTTTAATATTTCATCTTATGAATACATTGAAGAAGCAAGTGATGATACGAAAACATCTGAAAGGTTCAATTATGAAATCATAAACATAATTAATAATGATATTGTTTTTATGAACCCTTTCTTCGTAAAGTTTTTATCAAAAAATCCATTTACCCTTGAAGAAAGAAACTATCCTATTGATTTTGGCTATAAAAGAAATTACACCTATCTCGCAACTATTATCATTCCTGAAGGATATGAAGTTCAAGAACTTCCAGAAAACAAAGCGATTGCCTTAGAAGAAAATAATATTGCATTGAGATTTACATGTGCAAATTCCAAAGATCATATTAACCTTAGCTTTAATTTATCGCTAAAAGATTCGCATTATCTACCTGATTATTATCCAGCACTTAAAGAACTTTTTAGACATGTAATTAATATTCAAGATAACTCGGTAATCGTTTTAAAAAAGAAGTAATTTCTAAATATCAACGCTATAACTTTAAACACTACAACAAGAAGAAGATTTATTCGTTCTTATTTTATCTCTAAGTCTTAGCTATTTTGAATACAATCTTAAGTAAAATACTTACACCTAAAATATATAGAGTACTACTCTACTTAACCATTTTAGGAACGGTTTTACTTGCTATTAGAGTTGCTACCACGCAAACTATATTTTTCACATTTTTATTATGGAATTTGTTTTTAGCCCTTATGCCATTACTTATTTCAAAAAGTTTACGCTATAATTCTACCATAAACAACTCTAAGATATTCAGTCTTCTATTCATTGTTCTTTGGCTGCTTTTTATCCCTAATAGTCCCTATATTTTTACCGACTTAATGCATGTGAATAATGACTATGGCATGAGGTGGTTTGATTTTATCTTAATTTTAATTTTTGCAGTAAACGGACTTTTATTAGGAATTCTTTCTCTCTTAGATATTTTTCATCTCTTAACCCACAAGTACACTACAAGAATCACCCATGCAATAATTTTTGGCATCTGTTTTTTAGGCGGATTTGGCATTTTCCTTGGGCGCTTTTTACGTTTTAATTCTTGGGATATAATCACAAGACCTAACACTCTTTTTTATAGTATTTTCCACACGCTGTTTATGCAAGAAACTTGGATCTGGACTTTAGTTTTTGGAAGTTTTATGTGGCTAACTTTTCTAGTATTAAAACCGATATTGAAAGAAAAAACTGTTTTGAATTAGTCCTTATTGTAGTGGTTATTTTTATTATTTTGAAATAAATGTAGGTAAACTGATTTGTTTTATTTTACTTTGTATTTCAAAGTACTTTAAATATGGAATCAAATAAGTATCTAGAAGACATCACTGAAATAAAAAATTTGATGAACAAATCATCTCGTTTTATATCTCTTAGCGGTCTTTCCGGAATTTTGGCAGGGGTTTACTCTCTAATTGGTGCTTATTTAGCCCACCAAATTATAAGCAATGTAAGGTCGGAAGACTATTCAGTTAAAAGATTTTTTCTTGCCTATGATGCATCGGACAAATTGATAGTAATTGCCATCACGGTAATACTTCTTTCGATGATTACCGGAATTTTTTTTAGTTATAGAAAATCAAAAAAGAGTGGAGATAAAATATGGGATTTGACTAGTAAACGATTAGTTTTTAATTTCCTAATACCACTTGTTACCGGTGGCTTATTCTGTCTGATATTAATCCAGAATGAATATATAGGTCTTATTGCCCCTACTACATTAATATTTTATGGCTTAGCCTGTGTAAATGCAAGTAAATACACTTTAGGTGATGTTCGTTATCTGGGATATGCAAATATCGCAATAGGTCTATTAGCAACTCAATTTTTAGGTTATGGATTATTCTTTTGGGCATTAGGCTTTGGTGTATTTCATATATTTTACGGAGCTTTGATGTATTTTAAATATGATAGAAATTAGGTTTGGGAATAATAAACAACATCAATAAAACTTTTGATCATCGCATACGCTTAGGTATCATGAGTATTCTCTTGGTAAATGACTATGCCGATTTTAATATGCTTAAAGAACTTTTAGATGTTACAGATGGCAATTTGGCTAGTCATATTAAGGCGTTAGAAAAGGAAGAATATATAAAAGTTGAAAAACAATTTATTGGAAAAAAACCAAATACCAAATATTCGGCAACAAGAATAGGCAAACTAGAATTCAAAAAACATATTGATGCACTTGAAAAATTAATTAGAAGACCTTAAACTATTTTTTTTAATTATACACTTTGAAATTCAAAGTACTTTATAAAAAAATAATATGAAAGCACTCCTTTTAGCAACCCTATACGAGATCAGTAAAAAACCATATCAAAAGTATATGAAGAAAAATAAGCCATGGGGAATTTCTGCTCAACATTTAATAAAATATCCCAACCACACTTTAGGGTTTCACTTGTCTTGTTTTTTATTGCAACACAGTTTTGAGTTACAGCCAAAACTTGAAAACCATGATGTGTATCATGTACTTACAAATACAGGAGTCTCCGTTGCTGAAGAAATAAGCATGCAATACTACTTGCTTGGTAACGGAAAATACAGTTTATATCTCTTTACCGTAATTAGTATCGGAACTCTTCTGTACCTAAATCATTTTAAAAAATTTAAACACGCTTATAACCGAGGGAAGAAATCGTTACAGTTTCATCAGATAGATTTCTCAAAACTATTACACGTACCCATAGAGCGTATTCGTACTACTTTTTTAATCCACTAATTCTTATATCATGAATATTCATATCAAAGCTATTTTAGCTGCAATTGCATTTAGTTTTTTATTCTACAGTAAAAGCATAGGCCTCAATTTATTTTTAATTTCCATTGTCGTAGTAACACTCATGACCTCCGTAAAAAAAAGTTCTAAAAATTCATGGGGCTATGACTCTGCTTATATTTTTACTGCCTTAATGGTTCTTATAGATCCTACAACATTCAAAATATTTATCCATTTGATGTCATTTCTAGTTCTCATTGGGAAGACTATCTCTGAAAAAAATTCACTTTACATCAGTTGGTTTATGGGCCTTGTCAACATGGTGATTGCTTCCATAGCGCACCTTAATAACTATATAAAAAATCCAGTATCCGAGAAAAAAAAGCTATCTCCAAAAATAATTAATTCTATTAAAGGAATCATTCTGGCATTTGTTCTAATACTACTTTTCAGTATCCTATACAGGAATGCTAATCCTGTTTTTGATAATTTAGTTTCACAAATAGATTTAGATTTTATAAGTATTCCATGGTTATTTTTTACACTGATTGGCTATTTTCTATTTCTACATATACTTCGACCTTACAGACCGGAAAAGCTAATCGCACTAGACCTTGCTCAAAAAAATAAGCTAGAAACTCCTGAAGAACCTTTTTCCGTACAAAACATAACACAGCTAGAAGGTGAGCATACTTTAGGAAGTATCATTTTTATAGCTTTAAATCTATTACTCGCTTTCTTTTTAATCACTGATCTTATTTATTTATCCACTACAGACGTGGTAACTAATTCATCTTATTCTAAATCTGTTCACGAAGGTATCTATGCTTTACTATTCTCAATCATTTGTGCTATTGTAATTATCCTGTACTTTTTTAGAGGTAACCTTAACTTTTTTGGAGGAAACCAACCTATAAAAATATTAACCTATGTATGGATTCTGTTAAATATGATTCTAGTTCTATTTACTTGGTATAAGAACTATTTATATGTAGAAGCTTTAGGCTTAACCTATAGACGAATTGGAGTATTTGTGTATTTATTACTCACAACATCTGGTCTCTGTACTACCTACCTAAAAGTTGCGCAAGCAAAAAGCTTTGTATACATGGTTCGCAATAATATAGTCGCATTATTTACTTTTCTACTATTAAGCACTACCATTCCTTGGGATAGCGCAATTACAAGCTATAATCTACATAGGATTAAAAATCCAGATCTACACTACCTAATTAATTTAGGAGATAGTAATAGTGTTCAATTATACACCTATATTAAAAACCATTATAACTATCCTAATAAAGGCCAGGTAAAACATATCAATAAAAAATATGCAGATTTCACAAAAGCGCAAAACGACAAAACTTGGCAAGAATACACGCTTTATCAATTCATCAATATACCATCAAAATGATAAAATATTTCACCTATCGTTTGAATCGAAATGCTATAAGGCTAGCATTATTCTGTTTTATGTTTGGCTCCTTCATCTTATTGATACACCTTACTGAGGTATCAGAATCTACCCTTGGAATAGGAATACTATTTACTGGTTTAGCTATAATATTAAATTCTATCATGTTGCTGATTTTAGTAATACACTCCCTTTTAAACTATAAAGATTTTGAAGAGCATATAAGTACACTAATCATTCTACTTCTTAATATTCCAATAGCCCGATTATACGTAAACTTTATAAATTAATAACATGAAAACACACCATACAAATTCAAGTAAATTATATTTCCATTTATTCCTTTCTATTGGTTTTGCAATTTCTTTGGTGCTAATCCGAATGCAAATAACAAATAATCATTTTTATATATTTCTAATATGGAACTTGTTTTTGGCTGGAATCCCATATGTAATCTCACAAACTATGAAAAATCATCTTTGGATCCAATCATCAAAAATCTATAGTTACTTGGGCTTTATCATTTGGTTAGTATTCTTGCCAAATAGTCCATATATCGTAACAGATTTAGTGCACTTAGAAAATGGAAATTCGAACCTAGCATGGTTCGACTTATTTTTGGTTTTTGTATTTGCCCTAAATGGTCTTCTTTTAGGACTATTATCTATGTTAGATATGTTTCAAATAATTTCTTTCAGATATACAAAAAGAGTAGCCTTTATTACTATGATAAAAATAAGTTTACTGGCTGGATATGGTATTTACTTAGGTAGATTTTTGAGATTCAATTCGTGGGATATTATAATGCAACCTAAATCATTATTAAACCAAATAATATTTAGTATTTACGATCCAAAAATGATCCTAATGACTTTTGCTTTTGGAGGTTTTATTTGGATTCTATTTTCTTTAATGAATTATTTTATGGAATCATTAAATCTTAGATATTCAGAAATAGAAAAAACCAATTAAACTCCATCAACAAAATCTTGTAAATAGGCATACCGCTCTGTGAGCTTTCCATTTTGAGTCATTCTTGCTCTTTCCAAAACACCATTTTTATCCGTATTAAAAAAAGCTGGAATTACATTTTTCAAAAAAGCCTCTCCAAAACCAATACTTGCATCACGGGGTAATTCGCAAGGTAAATTGTCTACTGCCATAACGGCAATTGCCTTAGGGTCTTTAAAATCTATTTCAGTTTCTGTTATCGGATTATACCCATAAATTGGATTGGCGATAGTAGAAGGCCGAATTGTCGTTGCAACAGGGCCATCTATATCACAACTCACATCAGCAACTACTTTTATTTTAAAATCGGGATGTTTAGCATCTTCTCTGGTATATAAATATGGAGCTCCAGTACCATAAAAATGGCCAGCAATATAAAAATCAGTCACTTTAGCAAATCTGAAAAAATTTGATTTATACTCCTCAGGATGTGCAAAAAAATCAACTTTATTACCCCGTACACCATCTTTACGTTTGTTGTATTCAGACGCATCTATTTGACAATATAAAGGTTCTTTAAAATCTTCTTCCAAATATTCAGCAACCGTAACTTTCTTTAGGTTCATAGCATCCAACATTTCTTTAGCGCCATTGCCTACCCTACCTTTTCCTGTCAATAGAATTTTAATATTTGGTAATGAAATTTTCTTCAATTCAGAAATTAAAGCTTCTTGATCCCATAGTGTTTCGGCTTTTGGAAGTTCAAAAAGATCAAACTTGAGTCCGTATGCCCGAAAACCATTATATGCGCCAACTATTCCAGCATATCGACCAAAGGCTACTAAGCGTTGTTCTTTTTCATTAGTAATCACCTCATGGTCATACAATTCTATATTTTTTATCAAAACAGCTTTTAGTAATTCTCGATTATAAGGCTGCTTTTTAATGGTATGTGAGAAGAAAAAATATTTTTTATTAGGAATTAATTCTGCCATCGGCACTTCTTTTACACCAAGTAAAACATCACATTCCTCCATTTTTGAAGCAACTTGAATTCCAGCATTTTTATAATCAGCATCTGTAAAAGTTCGGATTGGCGAAGGCTCTACTACAACCTCTGCCTCTGTATGATTTGCTACTAATCTTTGGCAAGCTTCTGGAGATAAAACAACCCGTTTATCCGGTGGATTTTTTCGTTCCCTAATAATTCCGAATTTCATAAAATATGATTTTTACAACTTATAAATAATGTATAGTTGTAAATGTAACATATGACAAGTTGACCTGCAAAACTTTTTTTGGAATACTTTTTGAAGTACCTTTGGCGACCACTTCAAGAAAGTAATTAATTTTAGAGAAGTGTTTCAGTTCATTGAAAAAAATAATTTTTAGGATTTAAAAATTCCCAAAGTATCAGGAATAAAGTTCTTTAATTAATGGGGCCGC